>Ga0114993_10001466_pt1 | contig 27119 bp, 22 predicted proteins | sample ArcticOcean_MG_C_FD_87042 | JGI IMG/M metagenome (GOLD analysis project Ga0114993, IMG submission 87042) | Marine microbial communities from western Arctic Ocean - ArcticOcean_MG_CB2_150 | ecosystem: Environmental > Aquatic > Marine > Oceanic | place: Arctic Ocean: Canada Basin | collected...
GGGGAGAAAATGCCAAAGCATCACCACGCGCTAGACACGGGGCGGCCGCAGCGTGTTACAATCGCGACATCGCGAGCCTGGATCGGTTTCAGGCTCGACCCATATGGGAAATGTAGGTTTAGACGTTTCATGCAAATGCAACTCTGGCCGGATCTTTCGGTGAAGATCGTCACGTTTGAACATCCGCCCGAGGTTGCGGGTGAGCTCCTGGCCGATGCCGCCGGTTACTGCCGAGCCTACGGGTACGACGCCGAGGTCGAGCATGTGGCAGGCTCCCCACAGGAGTTATTGCTGCAGCATGTGACCGATTGGAACGCAGATGTGATCGTCGTCGGCAACAGTGTCAAACGTATCTGGTTGAAGAAGCTCCTCGGAGAGACTGCCATGCATGTCATCCGACACGCAGACGTTCCGCTGTTCTTAAGCCAATAAGGCGTTGCCGGAGGAAGAATATGAAGCGGCTCAAAGAGGCATTTGATCAGAGCCAGGTAGTCCTTGACCTTGAGGCGACCGACATTGTCTCAGCCATCCGCGAGACCGTCCGGCACATGGTGGCCGACGGCATCTTGCCGGAGCAGGCTGAGGATCAGGTTGCATCAGCTTTGTTGCAGCGGGATCAGGAAGCGCCCACGGCGATCGGTCATGCGGTTGCCGTTCCTCATGCGTATCTCGACGAGATTGAAGAGCAGATTGTCCTATTCGTTCGGCTTGCCCATCCAGTCAACCTGGGAGCACCCGACGGCATCCCAACGCAGTTCCTGTTCTTCCTGCTGGGCCCGCCTGGTTCAGCTGCGCAACATCTGGACACACTCGCCTACATTGCTCGGCTCATGTCGGACGACGAGTTCCGCTATGAGGCAGGTGAGGCTCGCTCCGCCAACGATCTTCTGGTGGCTCTCGATCATTTCACGAAGCGAACCTCAGCCGAACCGGCTGTTGCACCGGATGTTTCAGAAGGTCTGACGTACACAGGTCAACTTTGCGGTGGATTGCGGCACGATGTGGCTCGTCGCTGGCCGCACTACCTCAGTGATTTTGTGGATGGTTTGCACGGTAAGTGTGTCGGTTCGACTTTGTTTCTCTTCTTCGCTTGTTTAGCACCGGCAGTGACGTTTGGCGGCGTGATGGCCGTGCAGACGGACGGCCAGATCGGTGCCGTAGAAATGATCGCCGCATCGGCTTTCTGCGGTGTGGTATTTGCCCTCATCTCCGGCCAGCCGCTTGTCATTCTCGGCGGGACGGGGCCGCTGCTCGTCTTCACCGCCATCCTGTTTCGACTGTGCTCTGACCTGAGTATTCCATTTCTGCCGTCGTATGCTTGGGTCGGTCTGTGGTCTGCGGGATTTCTCTTGATCCTTGCAGTGACCGACGCCAGTTGTCTGATGCGATACTTCACTCGATTCACGGATGAAATCTTCTCGGCCCTTATCTCAATCATCTTCATCTACGAGGCGATCAAATCGCTGGTCCACATCTTTGAAGGCCTGGATATCAAGAAACATCACGACACGGCTTTGCTCTCGTTACTTCTCGCTTTGGGAACGTTCTATATCGCCATGAGCCTTTCGCGGTTCCGGCGCAGCAGTTATCTCCGCCCGAAGTATCGCGAATTCCTGGCCGACTTCGGTCCGGCGATCGCTTTGGGGGCCATGACTGTCCTGTCCGTATGGCTGCACGAAGTGTCTCTCGACCCATTGCCGGCCCCCGATACCTTTGGAACGACGAGTGGTCGTCCATGGGCGATCGACTTGTTGGCTGCTCCACTCTGGGTTCGGTTTGCAGCCGCTGGTCCTGCGTTGCTCGTCACCGTGTTGGTGTTTCTGGACCAGAACATTACTGGCCGCATCGTTAACAGCCCCGATCACCGGCTGCAAAAAGGGGAAGCATATCACCTGGACTTGGGAGTGGTGGGGTTGTTGATGGCGGTCTGCTCATTCTTCGGACTGCCATGGCTGGTGGCCGCAACGGTTCGCTCGCTCAACCACGTCCGCAGTCTGGCAACGGTCGAGGAAGTGGTTGCCCCCAACGGTGAGACTCGCGACCGAGTGATCCACGTCCGGGAGAACCGCATAACGGGTCTGGCGATTCACTTGTTGATCGGACTCTCGCTGTTCTTGCTGCCGCTGTTGAAAACGATCCCCATGGCTGTCTTGTACGGCTTGTTCCTGTTCATGGGTGTGGTCTCCATGTCCGGCAACCAGTTCTTCGAGCGACTGAGCTTGTGGCTGAAAGACCCGGCGCTTTACCCGGTCACACACTATATCCGCCGCGTGCCCCGTTGGACCATCCACGCCTTCACGCTGTTGCAACTGGCATGCCTCGGCGTGCTGTGGTTCGTCAAAAGCAGTGGCATCGGAATCTTGTTTCCGGTCTTCATCGCGTTGCTTGTCCCGGTTCGTCTACTTGCCGGGCGATTCTTTGCAACCGAGCATCTGGCTGCTCTCGATGCCGAAGAAGAACCCGAAGAAGAGGAGACCCACTGGGCGGCTTGATCCCACACATGACGAATAAGGCGACACTCTATACAGGACGACATCCGAGGAGTCTGGGTCTGGCTGGGAATTTAGGCTCCTGCTCAAGTCTTAGTCGATTGTCAGGAGTAGTGATTCCCAAGTGAAAGCCATCAGCAGCAGCAAACACAACTGTTTCAGGAGGGATGCCACCATGTCCGTAAACAATAGAAACATTGGATCGGCAACGCGTCCTGCCGTGTTCCTTGATCGCGATGGAACGCTGATCGAAGATCGCGGGCATCTTCGCAGTGCGGCGGATGTGGTTTTCTTTCCGGACACCATGGGAGCACTCTGGTTTCCACGGCACTCATTTATCCGCCGGCCGTTTACGCCACCACCGAGGAAATCGCCGCCCTATGCAAAGTCGCGGGAGAGTCCGGCGGTCGTTATTACACGCACATGCGGAACGAGGGCGACCAGTTGCTGGAAGCAATCGACGAGGCGCTGGAAATTGGTGCGGCGGGCGGCACGCCGGTTCACATTTTCCATCTGAAGGCAGCGGGTCGGCAGAACTGGGGCAAGATCCAATTGGCCATCGCGCGCATCAAAGCGGCCCGAGCCACCGGCCGACAGGTCACGGCCGACATTTATCCCTACGTCAATAACGGGCTGGGCATCGCGGCCTTCATTCATCCCCGGCACTTTTCGCGTGGAAGAGACAGCCTTCGCAAGCGGTTGGGCGATGCGAATCTTCGCAAACAGATCCGTCGTGAAATGGAAGGCAGCGAGACTTGGGAGAATTGGTATCGGCACACCGGAAACGATTGGTCGAAAGTCGTGGTGGGATCGACGACCGACCCCCGTTACGCCAAACTCGCCGGCCGCGATCTGGCTACCATTTCCAAGACCGTTGGCGAAGATCCCTGGGACACGTTTTTCAATCTCGCGACGAGCGGCGCGTTTGTCATGCCCGAGAGTATGACCGAAGCAAATAAGATGCGGTTGATGCGAGAAGAGTTCATTTCGTTCTGCACCGATGTCGGTCCTGCGGGCGGCGGAAGCGCGCGAATTGCATCTCATCCGCGCGGCTACGGCTCGTTTCCGCGTTTGTTGGCTCACTACGTTCGCGATCGGGGAGTCATTTCGCTCGAACGCGCAATTTCACAGGCAAGCGCGGTGGCGACGAAGGAAATTATGGCTTACGATCGTGGTACGATTGCCGTCGGGTTGGCGGCTGATATCATTGTCTTCGACTACGAAAAACTGACCGAACGCGCAACGTTCGCCAAGCCCGACCAACTAGCGGACGGCATGCGATTTGTCATTGTCAACGGGGAGACAGTCTTGAACGAAGGTGAAATCACTCGCAACCGTCCAGGACACGTGTTGCGCGGACCGGGCCACAAACCTGAGTCGGCACCGTCGAAGATCAGTGCTGGGCAGAGTACAGCCGAACTGCAGTCGTTCGACAGCATGATGACCGAGTTCATGAAGGAGCATCACATCCCGGGCGCATCGCTGGCGGTGACCGATGGGGGTCGCCTCGTCTTCGCCAAAGGGTACGGCTACGCCGACGTCGCCGCCCGTGAACCGGTCAAACCGACAAGCCTGTTTCGCATCGCCAGCATTTCCAAACCAATTACCGCCGCCGCCATTTTGAAACTGGTGGAACAGAAGAAGCTCTCACTCGACGATCACGTGTTCGACATCCTCAAAGTTGAACCACATTTTGAAGAGGGGGCCAAGTTCGACGAGCGGCAGCGCAAGATTACCATACGCCAACTCCTGCAGCATCGTGGTGGTTGGGATCGTAACGAGTCATTCGATGCGATGTTTCAGTCGATTCGGTTTGCCCGCGCGCTCGACGTTGATCCGCCGGCCGCTCCCGCGCACATCATCCGTTGCATGCTCGGCCTGCCGCTCGATTTCGACCCCGGCGAACGTTACGCCTATTCCAATTACGGTTACTGCCTGCTGGGCCGTGTGATTGAGGAGTTGACCGGTAAGTCGTATGAGGAGTTTGTTCGCACGCAGGTGTTAAAGCCGTTGGACATTACCGCGATGCGGATCGGCAAGTCGCGGCTGGAAGGCCGGCATCTTCCCGACGAAGTGCGCTATTACGATCCCAACCTGAGTACGTCGGTGTTTGCGAAAGACCTGGGGAGGCCGCTGCCCGAGCCGTATGGCGGCTGGTATCTCGAAGCGATGGATGCGCACGGCGCGTGGATCGCTTCGGCCGTTGATCTCGCGAAATTCGCGTGTGCCTTGGAGACGTCGGCGAAAGAACCACTTCTCAGCGAGCCAAGTCATGCCGCCATGCACGAACGTCCGCCAGGACGCGCCGGCCACGACGAAAAGGGCGATCCGACCGACACCTATTACTCGCTGGGTTGGATGAATCGCGACGTTGGCGGCGGGCGTTTGAACCACTGGCACACCGGCTCGTTGGGGGGAACGGCGACAATCCTCATTCGTCGGCACGACGGCAAGAACTTCATCGCGCTGTTCAACGCACGCGGGAACGCAAAGGCCTCGCACTTTGGCAGCGCGATCGATCCACTGCTGCACCGCGCCGCCAATGACGTGACGAGTTGGCCCGACGTCGATCTGTTTGGCGAATTCTAAAAGGCGTCAGGCCAATTTAGCCGTCCCGCTTGCGGGACGTGGGAGCGCCGCCTCATTCGTCCTCGAAGTCATCGATTTCGTCCGCAGAAGTGACCGTCGAGGATTTTGTTTTGGTGCGGCGGAACACGGCGACTAGATCGTCCAGTGGAACCACATAAAGCAAGTTGTCCGATTCGAAATCGACCGGCACCGCGTTCTTTGGGTGAAACAGCACCTTGTCGTACTTCTTGATCGGGAAGTCGTCGTCGTTGGCGACCTGCGCACTAATTTCCACGACGCGACCCGTTATGGTCGGAATCTCCGCGTCTTCGGGAAGTACAATGCCGCCTCGCGTTTGCTGGCGGCTTTCATCCTTGCGAATGAGTACGCGCAAGCCCAACGGTTCAACCGATTCAGTCAAGGTTTTGTCCCCCGTTGGTTTCTCTTCGCGTCAATTGGGTGCGAAAAATTCGCTCGCCTGATTATACGCGTTCGCCGGACGAAAGGCGACCACCGTTTTACTGGATCTGTCAGTCGAAGCTCGCTTGCGGTTTCGCGGCCAATGAGAGATTCCCGTTGCTAAACCGCAAGCGGTTATTCATTGTCTTGCGAATCGCGCAGGCGAATCCGATCACTTCCAGGGAATATCGACTCCGGCGGCTCTGGCCTGTTGTTGCAGTTTGTCGGCGTGTTCGCGGTGAATGGGCAAACCTTCTTCTCGCCATTTTTGCGACCGCTCCCATTCGATTTCCCCCGGCAATCGGACACGGTCGAAGCCGTCGGCGGGTATCAGGCTGCGAATGTCGGCGACCGCCGATTCCAGGTTTTCACCGTATTTCTCGGAGTGGCCGAACTGGGCGATGTCGATGGCGTAAAAGAAATGCTCCGATCCTTCGACGGCCAGCGAGCGCGTTTTGTGAATCGGCATTTTGCCGCCCACCAAAGGGCCGGCCAGGACCGAAGACAGAAACGCCAAACCGTATCCGCGTGCGCCGGCGGCCGGCATCAATGTCTTCGCTGCTTTGGGATCCTCTGTGGGATTCCCTTCCTCGTCGAGCGCCCATCCCGCGGGCAGCGGTTCGCCATAGATGCCCAAACTTTCGACCTTGCCCCACGACGAGACAGCGCACGCCATGTCGAGTACAAACGGCGCGCCCTTCCCGTCGCGAGCCGGAACTCCCCAGGCAAATGCGTTGTTGGCAGTCGCCGGTTGAGTTCCGCCCAACGGCGCAACGGTTGCCGGTCCGGTGCTGGTTGTGGTGTAGCCGATCATTCCCGCCTCGACCGCCATCATCGCGTAAACGGCCGCCGCTCCGTAGTGCTGCCCCCGTTTGATCGCGACTGTTCCCGTGCCAACCTCTCGCGCCTTTTGAATGGCCAGTTGCATCGCCTTGGTCGCGGCGACGTGTCCCAACCCTTTACCCCCATCGAGTACCGCAATGGCAGGCGTTTCGACTTCCACAATCACTTGTGCCCGCGCATCGATTTCGCCCATGTCCATTGAATCGAGATAACGGCCGATCGCACGGCTGCCATGAGATTGAATTCCACGCAGGTCGGCTTCAATCAGACGCGCTGCGCCGATTTCGGCTTCCGGCTTGAACATTCCCTTCTTGACGTATAGCCGCACCAGTAAGTCGTGTAATGCATCGACCGGAACGATGATCTCCTGGCTGGAGTCGTGAGGGTAATCGATGGTGTTGGACATGGAGCGCAACCTTGATGTTACGAAGTAACCTTGTGCCGATTCGGCCTTCTACCATACAGCCGTCGAGGTCATACAACAAACGAGGCACGCCAATGGAAAGCCCATCGGCATGCCTCTATGAACAATTGGCGATTGACACGACACAACTGCAGTCGAGTTCATCTTTGGAACGGATCGTCGCGGGTGTTGCGACGAACGGTCTGTTCGATCTTGCTCTTCATGCCGTAGTCTTTCATCACGTGATGCAATGTTTCTTTGAGTCGACCCATTTTTGCGTGGAGGTCGCCGCCAGGGGACGTACGGGCGACATCGGGACGCCAGTCGTGCACATCGGTTTCGACATGATGAAACCACTTGTCCATTTCGTGGAGGTCCCGAACGATGTGGTCGTCGCTGTGCGTGCGGCGGTAGTAGTCTTCTTTCACCAGACCTTGAATGTGAATTGCCGCCTTTCGAATCTCGTACATTTCGCGATAGATCGTTTTGTAATCCTGGTTGTGATTGTAATGGCGATACATCTCCCAGCAGATGACATTCGCCTGCTTATAAAGGTTCGACGTCAGCCGGGGAACGTGCGCCTTCTCGCCGAACACGTACGTTTCGAGTCGCCGCTCCGCCCGTGATTGAAACCGGTCGGTTTGTCGATCCTGAAACTGCGCAAACGCCGAACTGCCGCAGGCAAGGCAACAGGCAATCGCTGCGATCTGAGTGACAAGCCTTCGCATCGGACAGCACCTCGTTCTGAGAGAATGGATTCTGGGAGAATGGATATCCACAACTGGGCCAGACGACCCCATCGTGAAAAGCGGCGAAGTATGGCATTTCCCCCGAAAATGCTCAATAGCGTTTTCGTTTGAACGCGACCGCCCTTATCGCATCCTTGTTCGCTAAACAGTATTGGTTACCAGGAGCAGCAGCGGCAACGTGTTCGGTCGGTGTTGACAACCCTAGTGTTGACAATCGGTGTGCCGAACGGGAGAGTGAAAGATCCAAACGCCTCGGTTGTGTCCTCGAAATAAGCTGCTGCACTATGCGTCGTGCCATTTCCTTCCTGCTCATCGCGACGGCGGTCACGCTGCTGGTCGTGTTGGTTTCCGGCGGATTGTGGGGGGTGTTGGCGGCAACGGGCGATCGCGCTGCAGCGCGGGGCGCGAAGGGCGTTGCATTCGTCGCAGCCGCCTGTTGGGGTCTGAGTTTCGTTTCGATGGTCATCGTGCTTGCCGTGGCCTATTTGCGGACGGATGATGACTCAAGGAAAAAGTAAAAAGGCAAGAGCAAGACAATAGAACGACCTTCGTGGGGCCTTTACAAAAACGCTGACTTTTCAAATACCCGAATACCCAACCGATGCCGATCAAATTCCGCTGTGAGCACTGCCATCAATTATTGGGAATCTCCCGATCGAAGGCGGGGAAAGTTGCCGACTGTCCGACGTGTGGAAGATCGGTGCGCGTCCCCGAACTCGACGGCCGACGCGATCCTGTACCGCCGCCGCAACTCGATCTGGACGATTCGCGGCTCGCCGGCGCATTGGACGAGTTAGCACAAATTGGGTTGGCCCCGGAAGAAGCGGCCCCTGCGACAGCAGAGCCGGATCACACGCCGTCGACACCGGAGGTCATCACACCGGAGCCGTTGGCAACACCCGTGGTGATCGAACCGCCGGCTCCCATCGAACCGCAAGAAGCTCAGGTCAGCGCCCCACAACCAGCGATGGATCGGTCGGCGGCGAACGACGCGCTGTCTGAGTTGGCGCGTGGCGGTGGCTCGCCGACAGCGGCCGAGTCCTTGCCGCCCGCAGTCACACGTCAGCGACGGGCGACGCTGTTTTCGCTGCCCGTCGCCGCCATGATTTTCGGGGCGGTCATTGTCGGCTTTGGATCTGGTTACTTTGTTGGACAGCGCGGGACGAAAGATTCTGAATCGACGATCAACGGCAATGGAAACGGTGCAGAACACGCCGCATCGGCGAACGGCGAGGAAACGGGCAAGCCGGCCATCAAAGGGCGCATTACTTACGAGAACGAAGATGGCGACCGTCGCCCCGATCGCCAGGCGCGGGTGTTGGTGTTTCCACAGCAGCGGATCGGGCAACGCAAGTTAGACATCACGGGATTGCGATCGAGCGATTCGCCCGAAGATTTCCGTTCGGCCGCCGCCGCGTTTCGGGCATTGGACGGCGATGTCACTCTCGTCGATGAAGAAGGAAACTTCACCATCGCGCTGCCGACGGCAGGCACCTACCACATTCTGGTTCTCTCCAATTACCAGCCACGCGACACCGACGAGGCAATCGAAGCATCGATGTTGAATCTGCTTTCGCAATACTTCGATCGTGCCGAACAATTGCTGGGACGGGCCGCGTTTCATTCCGCACAGATTCGCTACAAAGGGGACAAAGCGGAAGTGTGGGACCACTCGTTTTAGCAAGCAGGCCGGAACAAGTCCGCGCGGTTCCGGCGAACCGTGACAATGCCGGAACTGCGAAAACTTGTTCCGGCCTACGGAAACTCATTTTGGCGACCTCTCTCACAAACTCATCTGCCGGTGCATGACGAAGTAAAACGCCCCACCGCTGATGACGGCGACCAGTAGAATTGTCAGCATTTCGGGATCGAATAGCGCTGAAAACATCGACAGTTCTCCCTTCCCTGTGATTCGGTCGTCGCAATCCGACGCTACAAACGCGCAGACGTTCGACCGAATGTGATGAAGCACCCGCCAGCGATTGGGCGTTTTGAAAACGCCGCATGGCGGACGAAATGACCGAGAGCGGCAGCGCCTGGTGCGCTGCATCGGCAATGGTCAACAACAGGGTGGCGGCAGCATTTCGCGAACGATGCTCAGTTCGCGGCAACGGGCAATGTGCTGCCAAAACGGCTCGCACCCACGGCCCACGGGCACCGTTTGAGATCGATTGAATTTGAGTGTCAGACGTTTCACAGGAACACTCTCAGAAATGAAGAAACAAACGCGGCATGAGAATTGAATTGATGCCGGCTCTATGTCTCTTTATCGGCAATCGCACGACCGCCGCATTAGGAAACACTGTACAAACCGGTACAGTTTAACATCTGCGGAATTCGATCAATTCCAGGCGAGTGGCTTCTGCCAAACGGCTTTCAGCTCGTTGATGTCCGCATCGACAATCGTCTCGCCCGTTGTGCCGATGACTTGCAGCCGCCCGCTTTCGGTGACCGTTCCCAGTTTCACCACTGGGAATTGGCCGGCGTCGATTGAGAGCAAAGACGCTTCAAATTCGGCCGCTTTCTCAGCCGCGACTTCGACCAGGAATCGCGTGTTGCTTTCGGAGAAGAGTAGCGCGATGTCGTCGGGGGTGGCGAATCCCGGTTTCTTTGAGAAATCGGGATTCTGGGATGCGACGCCCAAATCGAGTTTCAGCCCGAGACCGCCGGCGAATGCCATCTCGGCGGCGGCGATTGCCAGCCCGCCTTCACTCAAGTCGTGACAACTTCGTAGCAGCCCCTGGTTGATCCAATTGTGAACGGCGCGGAATACGTTTGGTGCCGCATCCAGATCGACGCGCGGCACTTCGCCACCGTCCAGATCGTTCACCAGTGCATAATGGCTGCCGCCCATTTCGTCGTGCGTTGTGCCGGCGAGATAGACCGCGTTGCCCGGCTCTTTCAAGTCCATGGTGACCGCTCGCGCAACATCGTCCAACTGCCCGAGCGCGGTGATGAGCAATGACGGCGGAATTGCGACCGTCTGGCGTTGTCCGTCGGTATCGTCGTAAGAGAATTCGTTGTTGAGACTGTCTTTGCCGCTGACGAACGGAGTGCCGAACGCGACGGCGACGTCGTAACAGGCCAACGAAGCGCGGACCAGACTGCCGAGAACTTCGGGGCGTTCGGTGTTACCCCAACAGAAGTTATCGAGAATGGCGATGTGGTCGGGGTCGGCTCCGACGGCGACGCAATTGCGGACCGCTTCGTCGATGGCCGAGGCCGCCATCCAGTAGGGATCGAAATCGCCGTACCGTGGATTCATGCCGCAGGCGACCGCCAAACCGCGAGCTGAATTCAACTCGGGCCGAATGACGGCTGCGTCGGAAGGGCCGTCGTTCTGCACGCCGACCAACGGCTTGATCACACTGCCCGCCTGCACTTCGTGGTCGTATTGGCGAATGATCCACTCTTTGCTGCAGACGTTGAGCGAGGCGAGAATGCGTTTGATGTCGTCGTCGTAACGGGGCGCGCTTCCTCCGCTCGCCGCCGGTACGCTCAAGGGAGTGGTGGGAACCGGCTCGTAAATTGCTTCGCGGATTACGGGCGGGCGACCATCGTGCAGGAATTGCATCGACAGGTCAGCGACTTTTGAGTCGCCATACTTGAGGACCAGCCGACCAGTCTGCTGAAATTCACCGATGATGGTCGCCTCGACGCCTTCCGCTTCGCACAACGCGTGCAGTTCTTCCCAGTTGGCGGGCGGGACGGCCAGCACCATTCGCTCCTGTGCTTCGGAAATCCAGATTTCCGTGTACGACAAACCCGAGTACTTCAGCGGGCAGCGGTCGAGCCAGACTTCGGCTCCCATCTCTTCGCCCATTTCTCCAACGGCACTGCTGAATCCGCCTGCTCCGCAGTCGGTAATCGACGAATACAATCCACGATCGCGGGCTACGAGTAGGACGTCGGCCACCATTTTTTCGGTGATGGCGTTTCCAATTTGCACCGCGCCGCCGGAGAGCGTTTCGCTTTCTTCCGTCAGTTCTGCCGACGAAAACGTCGCGCCGTGAATGCCGTCGCGTCCCGTGCGACCGCCAATTGCGACAATCAAGTCGCCCGGCTGCTGATTCTTCTCACACTTATCAACGGGGATCATCGCGACGTTGCCGCAGTACACCAGCGGGTTGCCCAAATACCGCTCGTCGAAATAGACGGCACCGTTCACGGTCGGAATGCCCATGCGGTTGCCGTAATCGCGAACGCCGGCGACGACGGCCTTCGCAACCACCTTGGGATGGAGTGTGCCGGGGGGCAGGTCGTCGTAGGGGGTTTCCGGCGGGGCGAAGCAGAAGACGTCGGTGTTGCATACCGGCCGCGCTCCCAGTCCCGTTCCCAGCGGATCGCGAATGACGCCGCCGATGCCGGTGTTCGCTCCGCCGTAGGGTTCTAACGCCGAGGGGTGGTTGTGCGTTTCCACTTTAATGCAAACGCATTGCTCGTCGTTGAATTTGACGATGCCGGCGTTGTCCTTGAACACACTGACACACCAATCGTCGTCGCCCAAACGGCGGCGAATTTCCATCGTCGCCTCGAAGATCGTCTCTTTCAGCATGTTCTCAAAACTGCGTTCCTGTTCGCCGTCGCGGTAGCGGATGCGGCCCGCCAACGTTTTGTGAGAACAGTGCTCACTCCACGTTTGGGCGACGGTTTCCAACTCGGCGTCGGTCGGGTCGCGATCCAGTTCGACGAAGTGCTGCTTGATCGTCTGCATCTCTGTCAGATTGAGATAGAGTTGGCCGTCGCGACTGAGTACCGTCAGTTCGTCATCGTCCATGCCACGGATTGCGACCGTCAGCAGATCGAAATCGTAGTCCGTTCCCAGCGCAATGCTGTCGAGAGCGAGCGGGCCGTAGAGAATCTGTTCGATCGCATCGTTGGCGAGTGCCTTATTCGCCACGCGACCAACATCGTCGGCTGTCGTATCGGCGTTCACCCAGTACTTACGGCAGGTGGCGACGGCGTCGGTTGCTATGCCCAATTCCTGCAAGGCCGCACGTGCACTGTTGGCCACGTTATCGGTCACGCCGGGTTGAAGTAGAACGTTGATCAACCGGCTGCCATTCGTTTCGCTTTTCGATGCCGACTCTGCTGTGAGTTCGTGGATCGAATAGTCTTCGACGACCAGATCGGCCAGCAGGCCGTCGGCCGCTCGCTCGATGTCGGCCTGTCCTGCATCGGTTTCGATCAGGAATGACCGCGCCGACTGCACGCTTTGCAGCGAATCGGCCCCCAACGCACGGCTTTCGGCGAGAATCCGCGCGGCCTCGCGGTCCACCTGATTCTCTTTGGGTTTGATTTCAACTTCCCACAACATGGCTGTGTGTCTTTCCGTGAGGTGTACCACAAAAGGCGGTCCGGCCAACGGGTGCCACTGGCGTGTCGCCAGTGCAATGCGGTAGGCACTGGCGACACGCCAGTGGCACCCAGATTTTCAATCGAGATCGTCGCGTTTTCTTTTCGCGACTTCAAGCAGCTTTTTCAAGACATCCGCATCACGATTTGTGATCGCGACCTGAAATTCGTCCAATTGCTGCGTGTATTCGCTCAAACTGTTTGAAACGGCGTCGGCGTTGGCCAGCAGAATCGTCGTCCACAGATCAGGATCTCCAGAGGCAATTCGTGTTGTGTCGGCAAAGCCGGTGGCGGCAAGGTCGTTATTCTCCGGAGACAGCGTTGCCGCCAGCGCGGCCGCGACAACGTGCGGAAGATGGCTGGTTCTCGCCAGCGCGGTATCGTGGCCTTCCGCAGTCATCGTCACGACGATCATTCCGAGCGTTTCCCAGAATCTCATCAATCGCAGTAATTGCTCGGGCGGTGTGGCGATGTCAGGTGTGACAACGCAGGTTCGACCGACATACAAATCGGCATCGGCATGTTCAAAGCCGTTTTTCTCAGATCCGGCCAACGGATGTGAACCGATGAACGTGACGCCGTCCGGCAGTTTCCCGTCTAATTCCCGACAGATGGATCCTTTGACACTGCCGGCGTCGGTGATCAACGTGCCGGGCGAGGACTTCGCCGCTGCGGTAATTACGCCGTAGGCAATCCGATCGACGGGTGTGCAGAAGATGATGAGACCGCATTCGGCGGCCACTGTGCCGACGTCGGTTGTGAATTCATCGATCAGCCCGGCTGTTTGGGCGTCCTGTAGCCTCGCGGAATTGCGACCGATGCCGATAATGCGTCCGTTGAATCCGCGTTTCTTCAGCGCCGCAGTGATCGATCCACCAATCAGGCCGATGCCGATGATGCCGATGGTGCTATTGAGAAGGGTGGCTGCGGGACGCTCGTCGATCATGCCCGCATTCTACACAACGCCGCCCCGACATTCAGCGCTTGAGCGACGTAACTTCTCAATCTCTGTCGACGGGTGCCACTGGCGTGTCGCCAGTGCAACGCGTAGGACACTGGCGAGACGCCAGTGGCACCCAACCCGTCGATTGAGAGTTCGCCGAGTCGTGAGCATAACGCTGTGGCGTTAAACCAGCAGTCGCTCAATCGGTTTGCCGTCGCAGAACTTCATGGGACGGCCGATTGGCGTGATCGTTTCCTGCGTGATATCGACGCCCATCGTTTTGAAGATCGTCGCGTAGAGCTGATTGACTTCGATGGGATCGGCCGGTTCGATCTTCTTTCCGGTGGGATCAGTTTCGCCGATGACCAGTCCCCCCTTGATTCCACCACCGCCAACGACACACGAGAATCCGCTGGGCCAGTGGTCGCGACCGCCGAGCGGGTTGATTTTCGGTGTGCGTCCGAATTCGCCGATACACAGCACGACCGTCGAATCGAGCAGATCGCGAGTCTTCAGATCGTTGATGAGTGCCGAGAATGCCGGGTCGAGCGATTTCGCGCTCTCGACGTGCGAACCGTAATTGCTGGCGTGACTGTCGAAGCCAGGCAATGTGACTTCAATGGCACGCACGCCGGTTTCCACCAGACGACGGGCCACCAGACACCCGCGGCCAAAATTGCTGTCGCCGTACGCGTCGCGAATCTTCTGTGGTTCTTCCTTAATGACCAACGCATCGAGCTGCTCCGACGACATCATCAACCGGGCGCGATCGATGGTCTGCTGATGCAACGTCCGCTTGACCTGCAATCGTCGGCCCAGCCGGAAACTGCTGGAAATGACATCGAGGTTGGCCAGTCGGCGTTTCTGACGTTTCTTATCGTCGGTGCCACTTTTGAGATTTTGTAGATTGAGGCCAGGATCGAACACTTTGAAGGCGTCGTATTTTGCACCGAGGTATCCGCCGCGTGCCGGACTGGGAGCGTTGCCGAGCGAAATGTGGTTTGGAATTTCCAGACCGGGAACGGGTAATTCGTGTGTGAGGATGGCACCGACTGAGGGATGCACGAGTGCCGGCGCGGGCCGAAAGCCCGTCTTCAGGAAATAGGCACCCCGTTCGTGATCGCCTTCTTTCGACACCATCGACCGGATGACCGACATCGTGTTGATCTGCTCCGCCATGCGGGGATACAAGTCGGAGATATTCAGTTTTGGATTTTTAGTGGGGATCGCTTTTGACGGGCCACCGATCTTGGTTCCCGGATGCGGGTCCCATGTTTCCAGTTGGCTGGGACCGCCGGCGAGCCACAGCAGAATAAACGACTTGTGCCGTTCTTTCCCACGCTTGTTGGCTGCAAGCAAATCCATGCCGGGCAACGCAAACGACAGCCCCAAACCCGCAAAGGTATGCAGGACGTCGCGGCGTGAGAACATCGGTAAATGGTTTAATGATTCCATGAGAACTCCGGCGAGTTGAACATGCTCCAGTAAATGTCTTCGACGACATGCTTTCGCGCGTCGCCTTTGGTGTCCTTCAGCAGGGGCAAGAGTTGCTCCCTTTCGTCGAAGGTTGGCCGACGCGAAAGGCCGACGAGGAAGCAGGCGTCGAGGCAGGCTTCGTCGGAACCGGCTGACGACACGATGCGGCCTGAAGCCGTGAACGGGTTGGCGGTGAGAATGTTGTCACCGAAGTTTCCATTCATTCGCAATAACGCCTGCGGCAGCGTACCGGCGTGTTCCTGCAGTTCGTCTTCACCGAGGTCGCCGTATTCCTTCACGAAGTTATTCTCGCTGACAAAGCGGAGAAACCGCACGACAAGGTGTGAGTTCTGATCGATGGTCTTGATCGAACCTGTCTGAATCATCGCGCCGATCACCTGTTCGGGTCGCAATCGCGTCAGCGGGAAAACGGCTCCCTGCGCGATGAGCTGATCGACGCGCTCGGGGTCGCCGCCGTCTATGTCTTCCGAGTGAGTCGAGGCAAGCAGAAACGGACGCGACGCCGTAATGACCTGAATCAAACGTTTCAAATCGTAGCCGTGCTCGCGGAAGTCGGCACCCAAAATGTCCAGCACGTCGGGTTCACTCAGGTCACCGGGCGCGGGCAAATCATCGACGGGCGGATCGGGTTCGTACGGTTGGCCGACAAGATAACTGGACGACTTACCAAACACGTATCCCCAGACGCGGCAGACAATGGCGCGTTCGAAACGCCGGTTCTCAGGGTGGGTGATCCAGCCGGCCAGCCGATCGCGGCGCGACCCCGATTTCGGCAGCCACTCCTCACCGAACGGTACGACAGGTGCGACGACGCGTTTCTCCAGCGTCTCGCGATCTTCGACCACGTACTCGACCGATTCCTCTTTATCTGTCTCCTCGTTTTTTTCTCTTGTTTCGTTCTCGACACCAACGGCGGAAAACTGTGTTTGGCCGAAGTGTGCCGCCAGTCCCTCGAACTGCTTCTGGGTCCAAACATCGAAGGGATGATCGTGACACTGGGCGCAGTCGATTCGTTGGCCGAGAAATGCGCGGACGCAACGGGCGGTGAGTTTGTTTTCATCGACTTCGTTTTCGTTGATCGTGGACGTGACGAAGTTGGTGGCCGGCTTACCGGTCCACAGGCCCTCCTCTGTCATCATCTGCCGCACCAACTCATCGTAGGGGCGGTTTGCGTTCAACTCGTCGGACAGCCAATCGACAAAACGGTCGCGCCGATAAATGATGAACGCGCCCCCCTCGACGCCGACAAAGCTGCGGGCCAACCGTTCGGCGAAGTAATCGCCGAAACGCGTGTCGGCCAACATGCGGTCGGTCCAGCGTTTGATCTTGTCGGGACCGTCGTCCGCTTCGAACTGCCGAACCTCTTCCAGCGAGGGAATCGTGCCGTGCAGACTCAGCGACAGACGGCGGAGCATTTGCAGTTCGTCGGCCGCCTGAGCCGGCGTGATGCCTTCGGCCTCCCAATTGGACGTAAATTGTTGATTAAGTTTGGCAACCGTTTCGTCGGCTCCGTCGGTCGTCGGCGTTCTGCCGGCCGACACGGGCAGAGCCGTCGGCATTTGCGGACTTTGGGCCGCCCAAGTCACCAGTGCGACAACGACGCCAGCAACGGTAAGTGGCAGAGCAAAAAGTTTCGGCTTCATCGACCGGTCCCCAAAGGATCAGAATTTCGGCGATTTTGGCTCTATTCGCTGAGAAGCTAAAGATATTGGCATTTTCGCCGAACAGACTTCAGCCCACAATGTCAGTCTCCAATTATTATATACTGCATTGGCGAACCATTGGTTTCGGCCAATCAGTTGAAACCGACAGGTTGCTCTATTGGTACCTTATGCGGGGAGAACGAGTGCTTTCATTTCGTGGCAGGAGCGGGCATTGAGCGAACCGAGTAAACAGCTGGAACAGGGGCCGCCGGCACCTCCGGAATGGTTTAACGCTCCCGATGCGTCTGCGAACGAAGTTCAGGCTGTCGATGTCGCCGAATTCCTCGACGAACCGCACGATGTCTCTGAGTTTGTTGCCGACGATTGGGGCGGTTGGATTCCCCCCTGCCCGCATCTGTTCTGGCATCCAATTTCCGGCGGAATGTGGCTGGGACGAGCGCTGCTGGGAATCGTCACGCTGATATTCCTGCTGGCAGTCGTCGCCGCCATTCCCGTCGTTCGCTTTCTGGCGCTGGGGTACTTGCTGGAAGTGGAAGGACGCGTCGCTCGCAGCGGCCGTTTGCGCGACGCCTTTCCATTGCTGAATATTGCCCCGCGCCTCGGCACGATCGTAATCGGGGTTTGGCTGTGGATCATTCCGCTCCGTCTGCTATCGGGAAATGCGGCTGACGCTTATCTGATCGATCCGACCGGTCCAGCGGCGACCATGCAGCGACCGCTGACAGTTTTCCTGGCCATTGCTGTGGCGATTCACCTTTGTTTGGCGATTGCACGCGGGGGCAGTTTCTGGTGCTTCTTCAGGCCGATCAAGAACCTGCGAGATTTCATCTCACGGCTGCGCGGCGGACGGTTCTGGAGCGAGGCCAACGAACGCGTCAGCACCTTCGTTGCGAAAATGCGGCCGCGTTATCTCTTTTCGCTCGGGCTGCGCGGATTCGCTGCCGCTGCAGTGTGGCTGTTTCCACCGACGTTGCTGTTCGCCGCCATGTCTAAAACCGAGGCATTGCCGATTCTGACAAGTGTGTTCGGCGGGTTTTGCCTGGTTCTCATCTTTGCGTGGATCCCCTTTCTGCAGGCACACTTCGCAGCCGAAAATCGTTTTCGTGCGATCTTCGAATTAGGGCGCGTGCGGGAACTCTTCACGCATGCTCCGCTGTCGTGGTTTGTGGCGGTGGTGGTTGTCTTCGTTCTGTCGCTGCCGATGTATTTACTGAAGGCGCGGCTGTTACCACACGATGCCATGTGGTTGGTCACGCTGGTATTTGTCGCCAGCATCTACCCAGCGAAAGTGGTCACCGGTTGGGCTTACCATCGCGCGGTCGCAAAGAAGAAGCGGGCCTGGTGGCCTTGGCGGTGGCTCAGTCGACTTGCCATGCTGCCGCTGTTGTCGTTGTACGTCATTATTCTGTTCTTCACACAGGCAATCAGCCAGCACGGCAAACTGGTGCTGTTCGAGCATCACGCATTCTTGCTACCCTCGCCGCTGACGATTTTCAGTTTTTGATCGAACAGCTGCGATTCAACGAATCGCAGAACGCACCGGCGCAAATAGGAGCCTGAAGCGCAAGCGAAGGAGCTTGCTGGCATCGCTCTGGAACCATCCTCCGCTTGCGCTTCAGGCTTCTGTTTTTCCTTATTTTCCGTTTCTTTGCGAACCTCTGCGGGTCCTCTGCATCTTTGGGTTAAAAATCGAGCGCGCAAACATCGTTCTCCGATTCATTGAATCGCAGCTATTGACCGTGCATCGCCAAATGAGTAGAGTTGTACGGGATTAGTTACCGATAGAAGAAGTACCATGCGACCGAACTTGCTAACCAACCTCACTCTTACACTGGGCCTACTCGCTTGCGGGAGGTCTTAGAGGTTCGCATTCCGGTTGCTTGTTTTCCGAATTACAGAACCCTGAGACCTCAAAGGTTTCGGGGTTTTTTTGTTTGAAGAGGAGAGTCGAAAGACTCTCGACCCACCACCGCTGGAGTCCGCTATGACGACTGAAACGATTACGGTTTTCGATACCACACTGCGCGATGGCGAGCAATCGCCCGGCTGTAGCATGAACACGGCCGAGAAGCTCGACGTTGCCAAAGCGCTGGTCGAGTTGGGCGTCGATGTGATTGAGGCCGGTTTTCCCATCGCATCGCCGGGTGATTTTGAGGCCGTGCAAAAAATTGCCCGCGAATTCGGCGACCGCACGGTCATTTGCGGGTTGGCTCGTTGTCGCAAAGACGACGTTGATCGCGCCTGGGAAGCGCTCAAGGACGCCGAACAGAAAAGGATACATGTCTTTCTCGCGACATCCGCAATCCATCGCGAACACAAGCTGAAGATGGACAAGAAACAAATTGTCGAACGGGCGGTCGAGATGGTCGCACGAGCGGTCGACTATTGCTCGAACATTGAGTTCTCGCCCGAAGATGCCGCGCGGACTGAACTCGATTTCCTCTGCGAAGTGGTCGAAAAGACGATCGCCGCCGGTGCAACCACGGTCAACATTCCCGACACCGTCGGCTACGCCGTGCCGGCGCATTTTCGGCACGTCATCGAGTACCTGAAGCAGAACGTGTCGAACATTGACGATGCGGTGATTAGTTGTCACTGCCACAACGATCTCGGCCTGGCGGTTGCCAACAGTCTCGCCGCCATCGAAGCTGGCGCGCGACAGGTGGAGTGCACCATCAACGGGTTGGGTGAACGGGCCGGCAATGCGGCGCTGGAAGAAATGGTGATGGCGCTGAAAGTACGCCAGGATGCCTTCGGCTTCACAACGAATATCAACACCCAGAAACTGTTCCCCACCAGCTGCCTCGTTTCGGGCATCACCGGCATGCACGTGCAGCGGAACAAGGCGATCGTTGGGCAGAACGCATTTGCCCACGAAGCGGGCATCCATCAGCACGGCATGCTGCAGGACAGCTCGACGTATGAGATTATGCGACCGCAGGATGTCGGATACATCGGCACCAAACTTGTGCTGGGAAAACACAGCGGCCGACACGCCTTTCGCGAACGCATTGGTGAGTTGGGTTACGAACTCGACGACGAGACGTTTCAGCGCGTGTTCGACGATTTCATCGATCTGGCCGACAAGAAGAAGGAAATCTACGATTCCGATATTGTCGCGTTGATCGAGAACCGGACCGATGAAGCGGTCGGCCGTTGGAAACTCGTCAGTTGCCACGCGACCGCCGGCCCGGGAACCGTTCCTACCGGAACTGTCGAGCTGGAAACCGAAGACGGCGAAGTCCACTGCGACGCGGCCATTGGCGGCGGTCCCATTGAAGCCGTACTGCACGCGCTCGAACGCGTCATCGGCGTCACCGCGACGTTGGAAGACCTGCAGATTCGCAGCGTCTCGCGTGGCAAGGATGCGTTGGGAGAAGTCTCGGTCGAGGTGCTCGTCGATGGCCGCACCTATCGCGGCAACGGCGTCAGCGTCGATATCATCGAAGGCAGCGCCCGCGCGTATCTCAAAGCGTTAAACAAAGCAGAAGCCGACAGCCGACTAGCCGCAACAAAGGCCTCGTCGAAATCAAAAGAAAAATAAAACGACAAAACCAGCCCGCAGCGCAAACAGGGGTTTAACCGCTTTTGCCCGTTGCATGAATCATGAATATCCAACAAGGAATTTCAAATAATGAAGGGGACGGACCTGGCCGCCTTCACACTTCGTAATTCAACATTCCTTGTTGGATATTCGATATTCAAAAGCGATAGACAGACGCGTCCTTCTTGATGGGGTGCGAATGTGGCGGGGTATTCCGTGCCACAGCGATCCGACGTTCTGGGGGCTGCGCTCCGAAAACGTCGCTTCGACCCCAGCCACCCAATTCCCGCTTGGAAAAATGGGACAGACGTGGCTCACCCGGGCCGCCCGCTTGTACCTGTTTGTTGGCATGCTTAGACTGGATTAGACAACAATCCTGACAATTGTAATCGATCCATCGCACAAGCAGCCCGCCCCGTGAATCCATCCCCCCTCGACATCCAGACGTTATGCGACGAATTGCGCGCGCAGGCGGGGGAGTTGGAGGCTGCGGACGCCTGGCCGAGTCAGCAGTTCAGATTGCTGGCAGACGCCGGCGTGCTGGGATGGGTGATTCCGCGGGAGTATGGTGGAGTCGAAATCAATTCGACCGAATTGACAATCGGCTACGAACGTTTGTCATCGGCCTGCTTGACCACGGCATTCGTACTCACGCAGCGCAACGGTGCCTGCCAGCGAATTGCCGGCTGCGAAAACGACGCGCTGAAGGCCGAGTTGCTGCCCGACTTGTGTGCCGGTGAAACATTCGCCACAGTTGGAATTTCGCACCTGACCACCTCGCGGCAACATCTGCGAACTCCGACAGTTCAGGTCGAACAGCAAGGTTCACGGTTGAAGTTCGACGGGACAATTCCGTGGGTCACTGGCGCGGGATTCGCCGATTACATTGTCACCGGCGGAACGCTGGCCGACGGTCGGCAAGTACTCGCCGTCATACCCACAGCCGACGCCAACGTGACCGTCTTGCCGCCTCCGCGTATGCTATCGCTCAATGCGTCGCAGACTGGTGCAGTGAAGCTTGACGGGGTGGAAATCGACGAGCGATTTCTCATCGCCGGCCCTGTCGAAGCGGTGATGAAACTTGGCATCGGAGGCGGAACCGGTTCGCTGGCGACCTCGGCATTGGCGCTGGGAACGGCCGCCGGTACGCTGGAGTTGTTGCGGGAAGAAGCCGAAAGGCGTCCCGATTTGCAGGAAGTCTTCGAGAGCATTGCCGCCGAACGTGATGAGGCGGCAGCGGCGATGCTGGAGTTGTCGCGCGGCGGAGCCACAGACAAACCGCAACCCTGTTCGGCCGAGGAGATACGTCGCCGGTCGAATTCTATTGTGCTGCGTGCGACGCAAGCGTATCTGGCAGCATCGAAGGGGGCCGGTTTTGTCGCCGGTCATCCTGCCGAGCGGCTCGTTCGCGAGGCGATGTTCTTCCTGGTTTGGTCCTGTCCGCAGCCCGTGCTGGCGGCCAATCTGCGGGAGTTCGCCTGTCTCGTTGCGACGTGACAGGCAGCAGCCGCACCTGCCAAGCGACCTCGGTTTCTCGGAATCGACAAGCTACCGTCCGGCAAGGCTGGCCGCGACGAATTGAGTCGAAGGATTACTAAGCTGAGAGTCTTCGGAGAGTCTTGCTCATACGAAAAACCGAGAGAATCCCGCAACTGCGTTATCTTCCGGCGGAAACACCGCCCTATTCGCCAAGACCCGCCGACAGGTGACATCCGATACTCAAAACCGGTTGCGATGCAACATCCTTGCCAAAGTCAGACCACTTATGGTGCCGAATTGACCGATATCCGACCCTTTTTGCTGGATTTCACGCTGAAGGAAATCTGAATTGTCGCATCCGTTGATCGGCAAAACGAGATGACACACCGCAGCCGTGAACGGATGGAAACAAGATTGGGAGCTTCTGTTGTCGCCGCTACAATCAACTTTGGAACCACCCCCCGAACGCGTCAGGAACGCTCCGTTGAAACTGCCGCAGGAAATTCAACAGACCAGGCAGCTGAAATGGTACAGCAGCCCGCGCCAGTTGTTGCGTACCATCTTGATACAGGATGACACCGCGCATTCCATCTCGCTGGGAACAACTGTCGGCATGTTCATTGGGATGACGCCCACCGTGGGTGCCCAGATGATTCTGGTGATGTTGTTTGCCTATGCCGTCAGTCCGTTTCTTCGCTTCAACCGAGCCGCGGCGCTTGTCACCGTTTACATTTCCAATCCGCTCACCGTCGTCCCGCTGTATTGGTTCTGCTACAAGGTCGGGACGCTGTTTGTCGAAGTCGGTGGTTTGTTGACGCCCGACGACTTCAGCCGAATTCTGCATTACACTAATTTTCAGGAATGGTGGGGAACCGTCGTTGATCTGTTCGTCCACGTCGGCAAGCCGTTGATTCTGGGATCGTTGTTGGTCGCGACTGTCTGTGCGCTGGTGACGTACCCGACAATGCACTGGCTGATTCGCCGGTTCCAGAAACAACAAACGACTTGAACGCCGGTTGACGCTACCCCTTTTTGCAACAGGTGAGGTGAGCGCTGATGGCCGGAACCGACTACGATTGCCTCGCTGCCGGCATCGTCGTCGCCGATCACGTTTGCGACCCGGTTGATCGCCTGCCGGCCCCCGGCGAATTAGTAACGACATCGCGCCTCGACCTGACCATCGGCGGATGTGCTGCAAACGTTGCCACCGATCTGGCGAAAATCGGGCAGCAGGTTGGGGTGATCGGCAAAGTCGGCGACGACATTTTCGGCCAGTACATTCGCGAACAATTGGAAGCTGCGAATGTTGATTGCACACACCTCACGCGCTCGGCAAGTTCGGAGACCAGCGGCACGCTGGTTATCAATACGCGGGGTGAAGACCGGCGATTCATTCACTCGCTGGGCGCCAACGCGGAGTTCACAGGGAGGGAGATCACAGCCGAGCAAATCCGCTCGTGCCGTGCGCTGTACGTTGGCGGCTTCTGCCTGATTGACTCGCTTGCCGCCGAAAACGTGGCGGCAGTGTTTCGCCTTGCTCGCGAGGCAGGCGTGTTGACCCTGTTGGACGTGGTGATTTCCGGAACCGGCGATTACCGTTCCATGCTCGAACCGGTGCTTCCCTGGACCGATGTGTTCTTGCCGAACAGTGACGAGGGCCGAGTCATACTTGGAATCGATGAACCGGTAGATCAGGCAGCCGAATTCCGCCGCCTTGGGGCATCAACGGTCGTCGTCACCTGCGCGGACGAGGGAGCCATTCTCAACAGTGCCGATGTGAGTTGTCGGATCGGTTCACACGAAGTCGAATTCGTCGACGGAACCGGCGGCGGCGACGCGTTTGCCGCCGGCTACATTTACGGGCTGCTGAATGACGCCCCCGCCGAAGAGTGTTTGAAGTACGGCAGCGCGCTGGGAGCAAGCAGCGTTCGCACCCGCGGTGCAACCACGGGCGTCTTTTCGCGCGACGAACTGGAAGCGTTCGTCAGCGAGCACCCGCTGTCCATCGCGAGCGTTGACAGTTAGAGCCTAAACCGACCGCAGCGGGAAAATCTCGACGTCAACGCCGTCGCTGTAGGCAACATGGTCCGGCTCGTTCCGCGTCTTGATGCCCGACTGTTTCAGCAGCGATTGTTCCATCTCCAGCAGACGCGCTTCTCGAAGTGGGTACGGTGTGTGGTGGACACGGCCGCGCAATAACTCATCCTCTGTTTTTTGCGCATACAGCACGTAACGCTCGGCGAGAAAGTGTTCGAGCGTGCCGAGTACCGCCTGTCCTGCCGGCACGTCTTTGTCAAGAGCGCCAATCAGGTCGCCCGTCTCCGCTTCAATCACCGTTCCCGGCCCCACCGGTCCCGGCCATAGCCGTTCGCTTTTATAACGGACCTTGCCCGCTTCAGCGCGCAGTTGCATGTCGGCCCGAAAGTAGTTCAATCGCCATTTCCACCGCGCGATTCGGACCGCCAGAGAACTGTTCGCATCGAGGCTGAAAAACCAAACCCCCGGCTCTTCACCATTCAAATGAACGTAGGTCCGCACGTTGGTTTCGTGGAAGGATGAGATACCCGGAACCGGTGGCGACCACCACGGCCGCACCCCCGACATGTGAAACGGAACCAGCCCGATCCATGCACTGCCATCGAACGTGTCGATGGTCAAACCCGACGGCAGAAGCTCGGCGATTTCGTGCGGACTGACACGCCAATGGACGAACAGCAACTTCGACCACGTTTGAAATCCGCCGGCCCGCTCTGCAGGGCGTCGCGTCGGAGCGATTCGATCGATATTGGCAGATTCGTCAGTCATCGTCACCCAATTTGAAAACGAACGACTTCCTTATGTGTTAATGCCAGTAAGCAGCGATCAGAAATCATGAATTTGAGATTTGAAATTCTAAAATTGAAATTGATAACTGAAAATCACTGCCGCTCGTCACCCACATCCCTAGGGCCTCGGTGACCTCTCCAAGTGCGGCCTAAGCACCGCCGTCCATAACTTGTAACCGTCATGGTTCAGATGGAGGCCGTCCTTGGCAAACAACTCGGCACGAGGCCGCCCGTCGTCGCCGAGCATCGGTTTCCAGATATCCACAAACGATAGCCGGTCATCATCGCCGCAAATCGATTGTATCTCGCGGTTGGCTTCCAGCATCGTCTCCGACAGATTCCAACGCTTGATGCTGGGTTTGATGGCGATGAAGAGAATGTTTGCCTTAGGAAGGTTTCCGTGAACGGTCTTCACAAAAGTGCGAAAATCCGCCGTCACTCTCTTGGCCGTCTTACCTTTTGCAATGTCATTATCTCCCGCATACAAGACGATCGTGCGTGGTTGATGCTTCAGAATAATGCGGTCGGCAAAATGATTTGAGTCCGCAATCTCTGAACCGCCAAAGCCGCGATTGATTAACTTCTCTTTGGGAAAATACTCTGGCAATTTCCACAGCCGGATGCTCGAACTGCCGACAAACAGCACGGCATCTTTGGGGGGCGACTGTTCGCGATCTTGCTTCTCGAATGCGGAGATCGCCTTTTCCCACCGCGCAAAGCCATCCGGCTCGTCGGCAACTGCTGGTGATACTGCGGCGACGATTGCCGGCAGGGCCAGTAACAGCAACACTCGCTCAAATGCGCACACCTTCATAACTCTGCGGTCCCCATTTCTCGCCACTGTTTCAGTGCATTCCCTACCTGTGTTGATTGGGAGAGGCGAAGTGAAACTTCGCAATTTCATGGCACTGTTCGTTACGAGACATTAGAGTCTGCTGAGGGGGAAAAAGAAAACGACAACAGAAAAAAGCAGAGACTTTTTCCCGTTGTCGTTTTCGTTGAAACTTTTGAAAGCAGACGACGTTTACAATCGTGCCGGCACCCAGAGCTGATTGCGAGCGTCTTGTGTTGGGGGAATGTGCTGGCCGTTTGAAGGATGTGTCTGGTAGATGATGCTGCCGGTTTGTTGCGGAGCCGAAGGGAGAGGCACCGCGGTTGCGGCCGGCGTTGCTTGCTCGAAGATACCCGCCGGCACAGTTGGAATGACGACTGGTGGTGAGTAACTGCCAACGAGTGGTGCGGAAATTACACCGCTGCTGTAACTGCCAACAACGGGAGTGACAATCGTGCCGCCGGAGCCATTAACGCAAGGGGTCACGCCACAAGGAGCAATACCGCAGGAGGAAGTACACGATGCCGTGCCACAACCTCCCCATCCGCCGCAGCCGAAAATCGCAGCAAACGGATCGGGGATGCTGCACGGTTCGTAGCCGCCGCCGTACGCCACTCCGTTACATGAATCAACGTATCCCGGCGAGTAACAGCAACCAACCAGGCTGATTGCCACAAAGAGGCCGGCGATTGACTGAATCAGACGTTTCATCGTTTCATCCTGAGTTGAGAGACAACCCCGTCGTTCGGGCGCAGGGGTGGGGAATCGCAAATATCTGTATCCTCTATCGACAAGCCAGATTGGTAAACTTTAACGATTACGTTGATTTTTCCGATTATTTTCGCCTTCTGAATTGGAGTTCTCGTCAACCAGTGATTCTCAGGACAATAAATTCCATAAGATGTTACATTAATGTCACTTAGAGCAGGAGACCCCCATGGTTATCTTCACTATGTCGCCTTCATACGACAGGGAAAACGAATAAGACCAGTCAAACCAGCGAATATGAGTAGAGCAGCAGGGGACATCGCTCCCCGGCAATACAAACAGAAGGGGCCGGCATGCCGCAGAGCAATTCCGATGAAACAACTCCAGTCAGCCTGAAAACGCTGTGGCGATTGGGCGGGCTGTCAATTCTCGAGTTGGTGATGCGGACGATTCGTGAGCGACGCAGTCATCAGCTCGACGCTCGCAGCGCTCAGTTTTCGTACTACTCGATGCTGGCATTGGCACCGCTGCTGATTCTGATCATCGCCAGCGTTGCGCAGCTTCCATTGGACAATGTGCTGGAGAGCTTTCTACGCGCCATCAAGGCTGGACTTCCCGACAATGTCGTGCAACTTATCAATGGTTCTTCACCGATTTTAATGGGTGTTTTCAGCACGGTTTGAGTTTCAGTTTTCCACAGAAGAACAGGATGCGGGTGCGGTAGTTCGCAAAGTTGCGGAAGCCGCGGGCGTTCGACTTGA
>Ga0114993_10001475_pt1 | contig 27060 bp, 16 predicted proteins | sample ArcticOcean_MG_C_FD_87042 | JGI IMG/M metagenome (GOLD analysis project Ga0114993, IMG submission 87042) | Marine microbial communities from western Arctic Ocean - ArcticOcean_MG_CB2_150 | ecosystem: Environmental > Aquatic > Marine > Oceanic | place: Arctic Ocean: Canada Basin | collected...
ATGATGCAAACAATATGCGCATTGCCATGCTCTGGCTTGGAGACTTTATTGATGCAAAAAGGCATTGGAACGGAAGAGGTCAAGGCTATCAGCCACCGGCAGGCGAATCCGTCATCAATGGGCCTCCTGGAGTTCCTTTCGCAACCATTAGCGACTCAAATGAATCTTGGCCTGATTCTTTTATTAGAAAAGAAAATGCACAGCTTCCACCGATTAAAGGAGGGTACCTATTTAAGGGCTACAAGTTGACAGGAAAAGAAAGGATCCCGACCTTCAGATACACTTTCGGCACTCTATCCATTGAAGATATGCCTTCACCTCAAGGATCATTTGAATCCTCTGATGTCGCTTTCACCCGCAGTATCAAAATTAAAGGGAAACCCGTGAAGAATCTATATTTCAGGGCAGCTGTAGGGCAATCAATAGAACTTACAGATAATAACACTTACCTCATTGATGATAACACTGCTCTGACTTTTAAATCAGAAAAGAAGCCCGTCATAAGAGAAAACGGAGGAAATAAAGAACTACTTATCCCCATTCAATTTAGTAATGACTCGGCCCTAATCGAGCAAACTATCAATTGGCAATAAAAAATCATACCGTCTTTATGAAAAAAATAATCTACTCATTATTAATTACTATTTCAGTAAGTTCGTTAGCACTTTCGCAAAACCCCCAAGAAGAATCCGATCATTATCCGATCGTTGAAATCCCAATCCCAGATAATATCGTCCTAGAAGTGGGAGGGATCGAGATCTTGCCTGGAAAACGCATAGCCGTGAGTTCTCGTCGCGGTGACATTTATGTCGTCGAGGGGGCATACACGGATGATCCAGGAGATGACAAATGGATTCCTTGGGCAATCGGTTTGCATGAAGTTTTGGGATTGGCATGGAAAGACGGTTGGCTATACGCCACACAAAGACCTGAAGTTACCAGAATGAAAGATGAAGATGGTGATTTTAGAGCAGATATTTTCGAAAGCGTTTCCTCGGCATGGGGAATTAACGGGGATTACCATGAATATGCTTTTGGTTCTAGGCATGACCCGGACGGTAATATATGGGTCGTTCTATGTCTGACAGGATCAGGCGGCGCAAGCTCTGATTTCAGAGGCTGGTGCGTGCGAGTGACCCCTGACGGAAAAATGCTTCCTACAACAAGTGGAATACGTTCTCCGGGAGGAATTGGTCAGAACCATCTCGGGGATATGTTCTATTGTGACAACCAAGGCGTGTGGAACGGTACAAGTTCAATCAAACCGTTACCTGTCGGAGGATTTGTTGGGAACCCGACCGGCAACAAATATTATGAATTAACAGATGCCATTGGAAAAAGGCCTGAGGATCCTAAAAGCGGAAGCAGAATATCAACAGAAAGAGCAAAAATTCCAGAGCTTGTTCCACCAGCAGCAATGTTCCCTCATGGCAAACTCAGTAACTCACCGACCGGCATCGCATGTGATACGTCGGGGAAATTTGGCCCCTTCACTAACCAGTTATTTGTTGGGGAACAGACAATGTCAACAGTGTTGAGAGTAGCACTCGAAAAAGTGAACGGAGTCTATCAGGGAGCCGCGTTTCCATTCCGCGGCAAGTTCAAGTCAGGTAATGTCGCTGTGCGGCTCGGACCTGACGGCAGCATGTTTGTTGGAGGAACTGATCGCGGTTGGGGAGCAAGAGGAGGAAAGCGTTTTGCTCTTGAAAGGTGTCATTTTAATGGCAAGAAACCATTCGAAGTCCTACAAATGAAAGCCAAGCCTGATGGGTTTGAAGTTATTTTCACTGAACCTATTGAAGAAAAATCAGGCTCCGACATAGCAAGTTACAAGATGGATTCATACACTTACATATATCAAAGTGGATACGGCAGTCCCGTCGTAGATAAGAGCAACCCTACAATTAAATCAGCATCAGTTTCACAGGACAAAAAGAGCGTTTACTTGAAAATAGAAGGACTAGTTAAAGGAAATGTGCATGAACTGAACCTTCCCGGCATCAAAAACGTTGAAGGAAAAGCACTTTTGCATCAGGTAGGATATTATACTCTAAACGAAATTCCTGAAAATTAAGACCACAGCAGATCCTAATAGTAACCTTAGAAGCACATCACGTGATTCACATGCGGAGATTATGACCTCTCGCATCTTAGGTAAATACTAGTTATTTTTTGCTCTACCGATGAAGGTTACAATGATATGATAATTGAATGCGTATTTTCATTTCCCTTGCCTTAATATTTTCCATTGGCTCATATGCTCAGTCCGCCGAATTATGGAAAAGTGAAAAGCCTATAGCAAATTTTCATATTAAAGCAAAGTATCAGTCAAATAAGAGTGGAATCATTTCCATTAATGCCGCACCAGGAGCTGCAATTTCTTTTCCTGTCCAACAAGGGTCTCAGGGAACTATCGAAATCGGAGCAAGCCAGAAAGAGGGTGAACGGGGTAAAATAAAGGGATGGATCAATGGGAAACCGTTAACTGAGATCAAAGAATATGGGGAAGATGGAAAGGCAAAAAGCAGCGGGAATGAAGTAAAGAGCTTGTTTATCTCTAGCCCAAAACAATCAAAGGATCCTTTCGATATGGGTAAAGACTTCACTGCTTATGTTAAATTCAAAGCCAAAGGCGATGGCACATTGTTCTCTAAAGCAGTGCCAGGGGAAAAGTGGTTAAAGAACGGAAAGGCCCTTTATATAAGAAAAGGTCGACTAATTTATGATATCGGATGGAAAGGAATGATTGCCGGCGCCAATAAAGTCAATGATGGAAAATGGCATGAAGCAGCACTCGTCACACGTTCTGGGAAATCCAGCCTTTATCTTGATGGGAAAAGAATTTCTGAAAACAAGTCATTCACCGCAAATGATCCCGCCAAGGCTTTGTTTCAAATCGGCACTTGCACGGCCGACTTTGGTGGCGACCTAGAAGGAACAATCAGTAACTTAAGATACTGGAAAAGAGGATTAGATGAAAAAGAATCCTTACTCGCAGTTTCCAATAGAGTCGCTGAAACAAATACCCCTGATTTTAATTGGCTTCCTCCAAATTCGACTCAGCCCGAGAAAATAATTCAAGAAGGGAAACCTTCACTAATTAATGGATTTGTCGCATGGCATGCTTCTATCACTACAAACAACGATCAGATTATGATATCAGAAGTCAGTGTTTCAGAACTAGGAGATGCTGATCATTCACAAATTGTAAATGCCTGGGATCATAATAGTCTGGACAGAGGTGCCAGGATATACAACGGATTGTGCATCACGTGCCATGGCACCGATAAGGTTGAAGGAACACTACCAACGGCCCTCCGATTTCATAAGGGGGAATTCAAGAACGGAAAGGATCCCTTGTCCATGTACTCAACGCTCACCAAAGGCTTCAATCAAATGGTCGCCCAACCATGGATGACCCCCCAACAGAAATGGGATGTTATTCATTACATCCGCGAAACCTTCATAAGAAAAAAGAATCCTTCACAGTTGGTTAATGTGGACGAAGCATACGTAAATTCATTACCACGTGGCCTTGATTTAGGACCTCAGAGTCCAAAACTTTTTGGTTCGGGAGAACCAAAATGGAAAAAAATGAATTACGGTCCTGTGCAGTTCTGGACCATACAGGTAGGATCAGGAAATATCGCATACAAAGGCATTGCAGTTCGCCTAGACGAAGGACCAGGCGGAATTGCTCGAGGAAATAAATGGATCCTTTACGATCATGACACAATGCGTGTCGCATCTGCCTGGGAAGGTGACGAATACATCGATTGGAGAGGTATTGCATTTGATCAATCTCACGGTAGTCACGCATCACTAGTCGGAGAAAAGGTTTTCGAAAACCCTGTCGGCCCAGGTGTCGGCAAGCCATCTGACGGAACCTTCAAGGATCCTCGATTCCTTGGCCGAGACGGAAAACCTTACGGCCCCCTCCCCAAGAAGTGGACTCATTATAAAGGAATCTATCTGCACGGAGAAAGAGCAATCATTAAATACACTATCGGCAGCACAGAAGTACACGAGCTTCCGGGTTATGAAATCCTAGGAGGAAAAACTATTTTTACCCGAACCTTAGAATTAGGAAAGTCTACAGACCTTATCCGCTTACGTATCGCACCAAAGGACAAAGCCGTTGCAACGATAGGAGCCAAAGGCACTAATATAAAAACCGACGCCAATGGTTTAAACGTTCTTGAGATTCCTGCGGCTTCGACCCCGGCCCGAATCAAAATTCTAATTGCGGCAGTCGATCAAAAATCTTTAGATGAACATCTTGCTAATAGCGGACCACCGATCGCCTTATCACCACTTACCCAGGGAAGCTCAAAGCGATGGCCAACAATGGTCACGACAGAGGGGAAAAATGGAGGATCCTCAGCATCTTTTGAAGTCGATGAAATTACTCTGCCACTTAATAACCCATGGAACTCATGGATGAGGGTCGGAGGTTTTGATTTCTTTGCGGATGGAAAACGTGCAGCTGTCGCCACCTGGCTAGGTGATGTATATATCGTTGACGGCATCGATAAAAAGTTCGGGAAACACAAATGGCAAAGAATCGCCACGGGATTATTTCAGCCCTTAGGCGTGAGAATTGTAGACGGTAAAATATTCGTAACGTGCCGAGACCAGATAGCAAAACTCCATGACTTAAACGGTGACAACGAAATAGATTTCGTCGAGAGTTTTAATAATGATCATCAGGTCACTGAGCACTTTCACGAATTTGCAATGGGTCTTCAAACAGACAAAGACGGGAACTTCTATTATGCAAAATCTGCGAGGCATGCAAAAACAGCGCTGGTACCACATCATGGAACATTAATTAAAGTGAGCTCTGATGGAGGTAATTCCAAAATCATAGCTAACGGTTTCCGTGCAGCTAACGGAGTCTGCCTCAATCCTGACGGAACATTTATCGTTACTGATCAGGAAGGACACTGGAATCCAAAGAACAGAATTAATTATGTCAAAGAAGGTGGCTTCTACGGAAATATGTTCGGCTATCATGATGTCACGGATAACAGCGATAGCGCTATGGAACAGCCGCTTTGCTGGATAACCAATAATTTTGATCGGAGCCCAGGAGAACTGATGTGGGTACCAGAAAATGCTGGGTGGGGAGCCTTAAATGGCAAATTGCTCAACTTAAGTTACGGGACAGGAAAAATTTTCTTAGTTCCTCACGAAAAGATAGAAGGCCAGGCGCAGGGCGGAATGATTTCTTTAGGATTAGATTTCCCAACTGGAATCATGCGAGGAAGGTTCCATCCAGAGAACGGACAACTTTATGCTACAGGAATGTTTGCTTGGGCAGGAAGTAAGAGAGGAGACGGTGGTTTCTACAGAATACGCTATACAGGAAATACACCCAAACTACCAATCCAACTGAAAGCCAAAAAGGATGGTATAGAAATAGAATTCACAACAAAACTTGATGCCACTCAGTCTCAGAACACAGGATCCTATCAGGTAGAAGTTTGGGATCTTAAGAGAACTCAAAATTATGGATCAAAACATTACAACCAACGTAAACTGGCTGTTAAAAAAGCAGTTCTATCTGCAGATAAGAAACACATACGTTTGCTTATCCCCGACCTAAAACCAACTTGGGGAATGGCAATCCGTTACAATTTGTCTAGCGCTGACGGAGAAAAATTCGAAGGCGAAATACACAACTCAATTCACAAAATGCCTAAAAGTTAAACTGTGAATAATCCCCACCAAAGTGACGGACAACTCGTCCTACGTCCCAGTCTTTGGATATTTTTGCACGGCCTTCCTTAATTTTAATCGAGCATCATTCAGTGATCCTTCTTTTAAATCTTGAATAGCATTCTGCACCTCAGTATCAGCATCCTTAGCCGCCTGTTGGCGCCTGATAACTTCACGCTCAGCAGCAGCTGAAGCTTGCAATTGAACAGTTTTAGATAATTTAACTTTGCTCGTTCCTTCTGGCCGGACAATAAATGAACCGTCCTGTGGTTGAGGTAAGGGGGGAGCTGGACGATCAGCAGGAGAGACAACAGGGTCAGCTTCATTAATCTTGTTGCTGACACATGAAACCATTAACAGGGTCAAAGTACAGGAAACAAATAATTGGTATTTTTTCATACTGGGTCTTAAAAATCTGATGAATTGATAATATGGTAAGGCCTTCGATACAAATAATTTATACGTCTAGTTCAATAAATTTTCATTTAAGAGACTAATTTTTAAATCTTTTTCTATATTCTTTATCAATTGGTATAACCAGATCTTTTCAACCAATCCTCAAGTAACCCCGGCCATTTCTTTGATCCCTTATGACGGCCCAAACCGACTCCATGCCCCCCTTCTCGAAAAAGATGGAATTCACACCCCACACCTGCCCTTCTTAAAGAAGACACAAAGCGTAAAGAATTTTCTGCTGGGACTGGTCTATCTTGATCAGTGTGAAAAATAAATGCTGGAGGGACCTCCGCAGTCACTTGATTCTCTAAGGACATTTTTTCCAACAATTCTTTACCTGCATTCTTCCCCAATAGATTCATTTTGGAACCTTCATGCGTCACACCTTTAGCCATCGAAATTACTGGATATGCAAGAATCATAAAGTCCGGCCTTTCTAATTCATTGGAAAACTGAGTTCCTGCAGTCGCGGCAAGGTGACCGCCTGCTGAAAATCCCATGACTCCTATCTTTTTAGGATCAATCTGATACGATGATGCATTAGTCCTGATTCGGCTAATTGCTTTACGGACATCGTTACCAGGCAAAGGATGCCGATGAGGAGATACTCGGTACTTAAGAACGAAAGCGCTAACGCCTTTTTGAGCGAACCATTTTCCCACATCATTGCCCTCGTAAGACATCACACACATACCATATCCACCTCCTGGACAAATGATAACAGCTGAAGTTTTTACTTCCTTTGTTTCTGTTTTGGCCCGGTGAAATGTAAGAGTAACGCCGTCTGCACCTGTCCCTCCCTCTCCTTCAGGCCAAAGCTTAAAAGTTTCAGAATAACAATTAAGTATCAATGTTAGAGCAACTCCAAGAGCGCATAGTGTCGTTTTCATAAATAATATCCTCACACTTATAATGAAAAAAGTCGAGTACATCTATCATGTCTGAGCAAAAAATTCAACCAAATGCCCGAGCCCATCCACAATCAATAATCAATACTTCATTTAAGAATACCACGGACCAAAGCTATTAATTCATTAGGCTGATAGGGCTTGGGCAACACTCCACTAAAACCAAAACTTTTAGGATCCGCCATAGCCGGATCATCTGAATAACCACTGGATACAATTGCCTTCACTTCAAAGTCGATATTCAAAATCTCTTTGATGGCTCTCGCTCCCCCCATCCCCTTTGGAACGGAAAGGTCCATGATCACAAGATCATAGGGATTGCCCGATCGATATCTTTCAATATATCTAGCTACAGTATCAACTCCGTCCTCAGTCTCAGTAACTTCATATCCCTCCCTCTCTAAGTTTGCAACGAGCAACTGCCTTATGAGGGAATCATCTTCTAATATCAAAATACTAGGTGAAGATTTACTTTTATCTGTTAATGGAATCTTCTCAAATGTTGATTCCTGGTCGGTTGAGGCGGGAAAAGCAACAACTACTCTGGTCCCAGAAGGCAAGTTCGGCTCTAGAGCGATTCCTCCATTATGAGCTCTTGTAATAGATTCACAAACGGTCAGCCCTATACCGGTTGCATTGGCCTGGGTCCTAGATGTGAAATAAGGCTCAAAGACTTTTTCAAGTAACTCATCATCAATCCCATGACCATCATCAATGATTTGAAGTATCACGTAATCTAAACCTTCATCCAGTCCCAACGACGATGGTAAATTTCTCTTTAAAAAACCATCGGCACCAGCATTCATTAAACTTATAACAATCTTTCCTCCTCCCGGCATAGCCTGCTCTGCATTACGCAATAAGTTTTCTACCACTCTACGGAATTGACCTGGGTCCGCATCCACTTTCCAAATATCTTCAGAATTTTCAACCATATACTGGATCTGGTCGTCACGGTCATGCTCCTCAAGAATTTCAGAAATAACTTTCCCAAAATCAATTGTCTGTCGGATCGGAGATCCACCCTTTGCAAAAGTTAATAATTGTTGCACTCGGTTCTGTGCGCGAAGCGTTGCACTTAAGGCCTTCCCAATTTCTTCATCCCCTTCAACACCTTTCGGCAATTTAACATTAGCAAGAGATAAATTACCCAGAATAACAGTCAATATATTATTAAAATCATGAGCAAAACCACGCGCTAACAAGCTAAGACTCTCCAACTTTTCTAATCTCAAAGCACTTTCATTCTCTTCAATCCGCTCCGTAATATCATGCATGAGAAGCAATAACCCCCCACCGAAGGGGTAAGCGTTAAGCTCAAACCAAAAAGAACTGTCCTGATGATAAAACTCGAAGGAAACTCTTTCTCCACGAGCCATGGCTCTCGAAACATCATGGATATTGTCTTCTCGAACATCTTCTGAAAACATTCGCCAAAATTTATTACCAATAATGCCCTCATCCAATGCGTCAAAAAGCTCAACGGCACGCTGATTAACAAATGTAATTTCCCAATTCTTATCAACCGCAAAAAGAGGATCCGCTATTCCTTCAACTATATTCCGAATAGGATCATCCGTTATCTGATCTGAACTAAGTCCTTTTGAATCCTCATTCAACGCCTTACGGAAAACAACTACTAAGCCAACTAAACTGCCTTGAGGGTCCTTGAGAGGAGCCGCATTATCTTCAATTAGAACTCGATCCCCACCCTTCCTAGTCAGATAAGAAGTTCGCTTTGATTTATTCTTGGATCGGTAACTTGGAGAAAGGGCCGGAACCTTATTGCCGCTGGAATCCTTAATAGATAATACATCTTGCAATACCATGTGCTTTGCATCACCAAATTTCCATCCCGTTAAAGATTCAGCTACAGGATTCATATAAGTGATATTACCAACAATGTCAGTTGCAATTAAAGCATCAGCCATACTACTTAACGTGCTGAAAAATTGTTTCTCGCGATCCATCAAAGCCTCTCTTGATCGGTTCCTCGACACTGCGATCGCGACCGAGGACTTAAGTTCACTCTCATCAAAAGGCTTCAATAAATAAGCTTCAGGGTCAATTTCACCCGCTCTCTTGATTGTATTTTCATCAGCTGAAGCTGTAAGGAAAATAATCGGTTTCCCGTAATCATAACGAATCTTCTTAGCTAATGCCATTGCATTAACCGGCGCATCCATTTGAATATCCATGATCACCAGATCAGGATCAGCTCTTCGCACAATTTCCATAGCATCGCGCTCATTTTCCGCAATCTCAGGTTCAGCATAACCTAACCGGACAAGCGCCTTCTGGACATCTTTACCGGCCCGACTTTCATCATCAATGATAAGAATGCGGAAAAGATTCATCAATTATCCTGCATTAACTTATCTGCCTTCTGGAAAACAAAATCCAACATGAAATTCAGTCATAAGGCCGCAGTTCATTTTTAATTCACCCCCTATCCTTCTCACTAATGATCTTACAATTTTCAGACCATTCCCAGCGTCTCTATCCAAATCATAATCAGCAGGCAAAGGAACACCATCATGACTGAATAACAATTCACCGCTACTCCCATCATCGTTAATAATTATCGAAAATTTTACGGTAACCTCATCACGATCTTGACAAGCATGTATAAAAATATTCCTAAGTATTTCATTACATATAAGAGCTAAAGGCATCGCCAATGAATAAGGCATGAAAATCTCCTTCCGCTCTATTCTAGGGGCTCTTCCTAACGAATCCACTCCACGTTGAACGCCATAATTTAAATGGACGCACGGATCAGAACAATTAGGAGCCAGTTCTATCAACTCCTTCACTAGAGAACTTGTATACTGTCCAAAATTAACACTCGAAAAATGCTCCTCTCCAGTAGTATGAGTTAGTAATAATGCCAATGCATCGATCCTTGAAACCGTAACGCTTAAAGTTTCCGTATTCTGATCGTTACCCCAAAGGCGTAAAATATCTGAAACGATACTTAGCAGCACATCCATTCTTCGATTCATCTCTGATAAACTTTCCTTATTATCTCTAACAAGTTTATCACTTGATTTTAAACCTGTAACCTCTGAGAGAGCTATCAACAGACCCCCATCATTCATTAACTTAGGCCTAACCTCAATTTGTAGAGGTTCTTTAGAATCTGTATTGATTGGAAAAACTCCTGCAGAACCCTTAACCCAAACTAAAGAACGCCAGCGCTCAAGCAATTCATTAACCCCTAATTGATCATTCGCTATCAAAGCATGGGACAACCAGTCTTCTATCATTTCAAATGATGCCAAATCTGTGCCTACTATTTGGCTGGCCGCATCATTTGTATAAATTATCTTGCCGTCACGGCCCAAGAGCACAATGCCTGATGGCAATAATTCTGGAATCGAACCGACCCTAGCTGATGAGGATTTCAAATCAGCAATTTCTTTTTTAGCACGTTTTAGTTCAACGCCCGAAGCAACAAGATCAGCCTCAAAGCGTGCGGACTGAGACTTTATCATGCTCAACTCAAATTCAGCAGTCACATCATATGCTAATCCGTACACGGTCTTCTCAGCATTATCCTTATCCGGATCTACACAGAAGCGCATGTTACGCTCCTTTCCATTAGAATCCTTAACCTTAAAGATTTCAGAAAATGACAACCGAGAGGTGACTGACGAACGGATCAAATTCGATAACTTTTGAGCGTCAGAACTTTTCATCCCTTCATAAAACATTAAATCCATATCTCCGCTTTTCGCGCATCCACGAAAAGAAATCCATGCATCATTAACGGAATCTACAGATCCCTCATCATCACATGTCCATGCCGGGACCGGGCACCTTTCCAATAAATCCAAATCTGAAATATTGCTTTCTGAATAGTTACTAAACAGTCCGGCATCCGTCCCCACTCTAATAATCCCAATGACGCTTCCATCGGAAGATCTTCGAGGAGAATTGGACCATATCACGGAACGTTGAGAACCTTCATTATCAGTGATCTGATCAACTGTCGTATCTGGGTACGTGAATTGACCACCATTCATCAACTTTTGCGAAAACATCAAATATTGTTCCCGCGATGCATCATGTTCCGATTTTTGCAAAAATATCTCCCAATAATATTTTCCTTCATCAAGTATGGGATCCCAATGGGCTAGCTGCTTAGCGGCTCGATTACTACGGACTACCCTGCCCTTGAGATCCAAAAAAAGAACTGGAATCAAAGGGCTCGTCATCACTGACTCCGCAACATCAGCCTCAAATCGGCGCTCTATATCAAGTGTTTTTTCTACATTAATTGATTGGGCTGAAATTACCAATCCCCCCAATGCCACATCCTCTAAATACCACGGATTCACAAACCAACGAATCCATTCCTTCTCTCCGCTTGACCACTGAACCAATTCTTCTCCTACCTGCTCAGTTCCATATTTGAAACAATCATTACAGAGTGACCTCCATTCATTAGATACTCTAGGAATAAATTCAAACTGACCCACCCCTGAAGAATCTAAAACAGCACTGCCTATTGAATCATTCCATGAGCCGTTCGAAAATAAATAATTCATGTTCCTATCGAACATGGCCATAGCCAAAGGACAGGCATCCACCATCGATCGCAAATTATTTCCTGGCAATGACCCTAAACCATTTTGAAAATCGGTTTCCCCTGTTCCTCTCCTAACAATGATAGGTGCTTCCTCTCCAACCCGATCAGTCCCATCGTTAGATTTTTGGGGAATGGCCTGCTCGTGTATCATATTTCTCGAATTCCAATTCCCCGTCACTTTCTGTGACCTTTCCGCAATGACGGCACCGGCATCTTCCAACCTAAGTAGAAAATCTTTCTCATCTATAGGAACGGCCAGCACCTGATCAATACCCTCAATTATTTTTGAAATATTCTTGTGGTTCAGAGCAAATAGATACGGTTTTTGATATTTACCGGATCTATTACTAACATCTTCAATGAAAGACTGAATCTCCGGATCATCTCCATGAAGGCTTAAAACTATCAATGATTGTGATGAAAATGACTCTCTAGCTTCTCGGATCGAATCACATGTCATTGTTTCATATCCCTTAATGTTAAGCATCTCGCATATGGCCTGGCTACTAACAACATCAGCATCAATGACCAATGCTGTACGGTCCCGATTCATTTCGATCGAGAAATTCTCTGAACCGGTATTTAGATTGGCTTTATTTTTCAAAGAATTTCGATAGAAAGGCTGAATTTCCCCTTAAATATTCAATTCTTGGGTAGAATAAGGAATGAATAGGCAAAATGATGTCATCAATAAATAGATAATAACCAAAATGAAATATCGGACAAGGCTAATGGCACCTGATCGATAACGAAATCATTGAAAAAAATGAATGAATCCCTAAAATCAAAACTAATAAAATATTCACTATTATATTAATTTCTTCGAATCAATGTATTACCCAAAGAGTCTACAAATAATTTTTTTAAGCTTTCTCCTTTTATCCTATTCAAACGGTAAAGACAAACACACCTGGACTGATTTTCGAGGCCCTTCCGGGGACGGGATCGTTGCAGACTGCCCACGCAACTTACCTATTAAATGGTCAGAGCAGGAAAATATTGTCTGGAAAACAGAGATAAAAGGACGAGCCTGGTCTTCTCCCGTTATATGGAAAGAGCAAGTCTGGGTCACGAATTCGACGCCTGATGGAAAATCAATGGGGGCCTTTTGTATTAATTCAAAGACCGGTGATATTATATATAAATTTGAACTCTTCGAGAACGATAACGTAGAGCCTTTAGGTAACAGCGTAAACAGTTACGGTTCACCTTCCCCGACGATAGAAGAGGGAAGAGTCTATATTCATTTCGGTAGTTATGGGACAGTAGCAATTAACACTGAGACCGGAAAAATAATATGGAAAAGAACGGACCTTCCTTGTCGCCATTTCCGAGGGCCTGGATCCTCGCCTGTCCTGTTCGAGGAACTGCTCATCCTTACCATGGACGGCGTCGACTTTCAGTATCTCATAGCGCTCGATAAAAAAACCGGAAAAACAATTTGGAAAACAGACCGATCAACTAAGTGGACTGACGTGGAGCCTGATGGAAAAATACGAGGAGACGGTGATTTAAGAAAAGCATACTCCACGCCAACATTTACAAACGTTGGAGGAAAAACAATAATGATTAGCCCAGGAGCAAAGTCTTGTTTCGCCTATGATCCAAAAGATGGGAAAGAAATTTGGAATGTCACTTATTCTGGGTACTCCAACGCTTCTCGATCTGTCATTTATAAAGACAACATAATCATTAACACCGGATACGGAAAGCCTCACTTAATTTCAATCAAGCTCGATCCGAAAGCGCGTGGCAACATTACGAAGAGTCATGTCAATTGGGATATCTTTAAACGAGTACCTAAGCGGTCCTCTCCAATCATTCACAAAGATAACCTTTACATGACAACTGATGAGGGGATTCTAACTTGTCTTGATCTTCAAAACGGCAAATCAGTATGGAATGATAGGATGCCAGGGCACTTCTCTTCATCTCCGATACTTGCTGACGGCAATATCTATTTCTTCAGTGAAATGGGCCACTGCTATGTAATCAAGCCTGGTGAAAAATACCAACTAGTTGCACGCAATCAGCTGGATTCAGGATTCATGGCATCTCCTGCAGTTTCAGGAAAATCTATTTACGCACGGACTAAGACTCACCTTTATCGAATAGAGAAACTTTAAATTCCTTTTTTTATTTCCATCACCTTAAAGTTCTTCCCCATGACAGATGGGTGAAATAGCATCTTAAATTGTCTTAGAAGCTTCGCGTTTTTAGCGTCCGGTTCTCCTGCCTTTTCAATTTCAAGGAGCCACGGTTCTGCACTCTTGACTAAAAAATGATATTGGTCAGTAATGCTACTGACTTCAAATCCACAATCCTTTGCTACACTTGAAGCATGATCAAAATTAACATGCGAAGTAAGGTCAATTTTTCCCGGGGATGAAAGTGGGTCATCAATTATGCCGTGCTTTGAATAGGCGCGTAATGTGCCTTTCTTTCTTCCAGGATCAAAAATTTCATCAGCCTCCAATCCATAATCAATTAAACAGCCATATAATATTTCAGCCGCAGGAAAAATATCTGCGAAAAAATCATTGAACCGTAAATTAACTTCGACCGTGAACCCTTCGATAAGAGTGGTTGGATAATCCTTAACAATTTTCTTTAATGCTGATGATGCGATATTCCTTTCAGCTCCAACTAATCCTTGCCCTTCACCGCACTTAACCGCACTCACGCAAATCTCAACCCATTCATTACCATTCCAGCGGACTCTCTTCACTGGAATCGCATCAAGAACCTCATTTGCAATTAAAATGCAATTCTTGACAGATAACTCACTGAAATTTGAAATAACCTCGAACTTATCCAATCCCTCATTAATAAATTTTGAATAGAGTATAGCTCGTTTTGCAGCAAAAGGCTCAACCACAATGTAACGTAGCCTTTTGAAAATAGAACTATTAAGCAATTTAGCTAAGGTTCCCATCATATCCTTAGCTAAGTCTCCTTCCTCTGCTCCAAGCTCAACGATGACAACCTCATCAGAATTAGAAGCCATTGACTCAATGATAGGTGCAAAATGATGAGCCAAAATCATTCCAAAACATTGCCCCACACTGACCGAAGTAATAAAATCTCCATCCGATCCTACTCTTTTCCGCGCACTAGTATAATACCCATAATTTGGATGATAGAGAGCCAATTCCATAAATTCATCGAATGGCAAAGCTGAATCTGACTCATGAATTTTTTCATGAATTAAACCCATTATACTATTCTCATCGGCCGATTGGCCATTATCGGTGGCTTGCTCTGACATTTCCTTAGATTATATTACATTACTGTGTAGCAGACTTGAATGCCACAGAGATTCTAAGAATGAATTACCACAAGGGCAACACACTAAAAAAGCGAATCAAACTCTATCAAAAAAGATGGTTCCAGATTTCTTTGCTTATCATATTAATAGGCACTGCGGTTGGTCTTACTTACGGAATATCATTTTTGAAAATACGCCAAGAGCAAGCCCAAGAATTTGATTTAAATGCTATAAGTAAGCTTGAAGTTCCTAGCCGGATATACGACAGAGACGGCATAGAAATTGGTCAGATTAAAATTGAGGACAGACGGCCTATCAAACTTGATGCTGTTCCTTATCACCTCATCCAAGCGCTCACCGCCGTCGAAGACTCCCGATTCTTTGAGCATAGCGGTGTCGACTTCATTGGGATCGCTCGTGCAGTTATATTAAACCTGAAGGCTAAGAGAATTACGCAAGGGGCAAGCACAATAACCCAACAGTTAGCCAAACAATGCTATCCAGTAGAATTTAGAAATCGAAACATTAATACCAAAATCATAGAAGCATTTCTTGCTAATAGAATGGAAAGCAGTTTAACCAAACCCGAAATATTAGAACATTATCTAAACAGAATATATTTTGGCAGCGGTTACTTTGGAATCGAATCAGCTTCAAGAGGCTACTTTGGGAAATCAGTTGCAGACATCACTATATTAGAAGCAGCAACAATTTGTGGGCTCATCAAAAATCCTTCACGCCTCTCTCCAAGAAACAATATGAAACTTTCCTTGAAGGCAAGAAACCACGTCCTTAACAGGATGCATAAAGAGAAAATGATTACCGAATCTGAACTTTCTACTTTTCTCGATCAGCCGATTCAACTCTCCCAGATCAAAGGTGAGCAGAATTCCTACGTCCAGGAAATGGTTAGGCTCCAAGTCATCGAACAAATAGGTCTAGACAATGCAGGTAAGGGAGGACTTAAAATTTATACAACTATCGATAATGAAACTCAAAGAGTTGCTATACAAAGCCTTTACCGGAACCTAGCAAAAACAGAAAGTCACCCAGAATTCAAACACCAGACATATGCTAATTTTCAGGAAAAAGAAATCTCACCTGATCCTATCGCCTTAGCGAAAAAGAAAAGACCAACGCCCGATTACTTACAGGGCGCTGTCATAATGATTGAAAATTCAACCGGTGGTATCGTTGCTCTCGTAGGAGGCCGCAACTTCAAGCATAGTCAGTTTAACCGGGCATTACAGTCAAAAAGGCCAACGGGCACGGCCTTTAAGCCTTTTGTATATGCAGCCGCATTCTCAGAAAATTACTTTCCAGGTTCAATGATTAAAGATTCTCCCATCGATAATAGGAGCGTTGCAATTGGCGGATCCACAGGAATTCTTGGAGAGTGGGGAAGCGAATCGGAGACTGTAACTTATAAGGGAACTATCACGGCAAGGGAAGCGCTTGTTGAATCAAAAAATTCCGCAACAGTAAGGATTGGGAAAAAGATTGGCCGCAGTAAAGTAGTAGATCTTGTGCAAAGGGCAGGCGTTAAGTCAGCCATGGATGAATACGACAAAACCCTACTAGGCAGCAGTCCAACTAGTCTCCATGAAATTTGTCGCGCCTTCACAATCTTTCCTAATGGCGGACAAACAGCAAACCATATACACATCATTTCATCTATCATCAGCCCCAAGGGAGAGAAAATATTCATATCCAAAAATAACGGTCAGGAAAAGGTGATTGATAGCTCAACAGCTTATCTGGTTCACAGCTGCCTAAAGGATTCCCTCATCAAGGGAACTGGCAAGGAAGCCTTTGAGAAATTTGGTCTAAGAGACAAAAATGCAGCGGGGAAAACTGGGACATCTTACAACTTTACAGATCACTGGTTCGTTGGATACAACAGTGCTGTAACGTGCGGGGTCTGGGCAGGATTTGATATACCTAAAACAATATATCGGGGAGCATTCAGTAAAGACACGGTCATGCCAGTCTGGGTAGATGCAATGAACACATCACTAAAATCCTTTCCCTCCAAACCTATCAATCAGCCAGCCGACGTACTCACAATTGAAATATGTAAAAAGTCAGGTCTTCGCGCGACAGATACATGTTACGAAGAAATGGCAGGAGAAGAAGAAGGGACAAGAAAGATCACAAGAACCACATACAAAGAAATCATCCAAAAAGGTGCAGACTTTCATTCTTATTGCCAATTTCATACTAACGGGAACGAACAGATTCGAAAACCTATTATTAGTGACTTAACAAATTCAAATAACCGATCTCAAAATATTAGCTCCATTGATGCTGTATTTTTAATTTCACCCACTGTCGTAGGTGAATCGGATCCATACTCATCATTGCAACCAGTCCTCAAGGCTCGGGCAGTAGATGAGAAGAAAACTCCTCTCAAAGCGACCCCAATCACGCCAACAATACTTGGAAATGGAGAGAGCCCAATTCAAATCACACCTCCGAAACCATTAGAAATTCCTGATATAGATTAAAATTTACATCGATAACCCATAAAAATCTCTTATCTTAGTCTTCATTACACCTTTTCCGCCTGAATGAATCCAGAAGATCCAAGGGACATCAAATGTCCTCAATGTGAACATCGAATGCCTTTGGATGTTGACGCTGATCAGGCGAAAGGAATTATCTGCCCTCAATGCAAAACGGCAATTCAGAACATTGAGGATTCTATAGTTCCTAGTTCGTCACCTGTTTCTGAACTTCCTGATAAACAGGATTCTGATCTTGGAATCGCACTTGAAGAACTTATCAAAGAAAATGCTTCAGAAAATAATATCACAGGGGTAACTACTAATAGCGGCGAACTCGAAATGCCTGCTCAGGAAAATAGAGGTCTTAACCTCGATCTCCCTGAACTCATTCAGGATAACATGGGGGAGGTCGGAAGCGATATTGAAAATCAAAAACAATCACTTAACTTCACCAAATTCACTAAGACTACTGATCTGGATTTTGATCAAGACTTTGTAGATAGGCAGCAAGAACTAGCGCATGAGTTTGCCGTATCTCAGTCAAAAATAGTAACTTGGGATGAAAGTCACACGGGCGAAGATCCTGTCTCTTCCAAACTCACGAAAATCAGGCTAATTAAATTCGGTGCATTAGCAACTGTTCTCATAGCCGCCGTTATCCTCATTTCATTTAAAGGAAATTATAAGAAGAAAAATGATAATATAGCTTTGAATTTTGGTGAGCAAAATGAACCTGAGAAAAAGAGCAATAAAGAATCAGAAACCATTAGTGAACTATTACTAGAAGTCGGAGCAAAAGAGCTCCACTCCATGGCAACAACTGCACTGAAAAGTTTTCTTGATGCGAAGGATGTTAAATCAAGAATTCAATATTGCAGGGAATCTCAAAGAGTTCAACCCTTCATGGAGTCCTACTATTCAAAGCATAATTCTGGACCCATAAATTACAGAACGTTCAGTACAGTTGGCGACAACGAAACAGGCCCATTACAAGGATTTTATTTACTAAACATAAGTTTCATTGATTTCAGCATAAGGCGAGTAGTCATGGGTCTAGAAAATGGGAAAATGGTAATCGATTGGGAATCTTTTGTTGGGTACTCAGAAATGAGCTTAAATGAATTCGTTGATAACAAGCTGAAGAAACCGACAATGTTTCGTTTACATGCCAGGCCAGATGATTATTTCAATTTTCAATTTAATGAAAAAGATCACCGGTGCCTATATTTGAGAAATCCTAAAGATACTGAATCTGTCTACGGATACATGAAAAAGGGGTCCTCTGTAGATGATAAGCTATCTAAAATCATAGAATCAGGGGAAAGCATCAATTTCATCATTGTTAATCTTCAATATCCTGATGAGCCGGGAGGCAAGAACCAAGTCATCATCAATGAAATCATCGCTTCAGGATGGTTATTGAGTGAAAATAACTAATTGAAGAACCTTCCTAATCTAGCTAAGAACTAATAAAGTTATCATTTATATTTTCAATGGATTCAAGTGCCTCCCCAGACCAGACTTGGTTAATTGCTTCCTGCCCAAAGTGCTCACGTCAAATCAAAGCAAGAAAGGAAATACTCCTCTCAAACTTGGCCATAGAATGCCCTCATTGTAATAGTCCGCTAAATTTAGACGCTAGATCAAGCAATCTCAAAGAGCCTCAATATGCAAAAGCAGAAGAGCCTAAGAAGAATACCCCCGAAGTACGACGGCGCAGGAGATCGAAAAAATCTAAATTAATTGAATGGGACATTGAAGAATCCGATTCAGAAGAAACGGAACTTGAAAATGAAAATCTAATCGAACCCGGCCAGGATGGTAGCGAGCAAAGGATCAGGAGACGTCGAACCCGAAAAAACAAACAAAGCAAAGCATACCATACTTTCACTGGAACTACTCTCTATATCATAAGCGGCGGAGGACTCATTCTGCTGAGTGCCATACTCTATAAGGGAATATCCACTATCAGTCGTGACCTTTCTGAGTCAGTGAATAATACAAACATCCCCAATGGTTCCCAAAAGAATGACAGCAAACAATTATCAACAAATCTGACTGTCCAAGAAAGAGAACAATGTATAGAAATTATTCATACATTTACAAATGCTAAATCATTAGAAGATAAAGCTTCTCTTGTCAGGCATCCAGAAATCACATCAAAACGAATTCAAGAATCTTTATTTGGCCCAGGAGATGAAAAATATGAACGGATCGCTTTAAGCAAGAAGCAGTTCATTGATGGTAAATATTATATTTCCTTGATGGTAAAAGTCGCAAATTCCAATAAGTATCGTTTCTTTGCATTTGAACAAACGCTTGAGTCCATCAAAATGGATTGGGAAGTCTCTTTCGGTCATCAAATGATGCCTCTTCAAGTCTTCAAGGACAAAAAGCCTGAATCCATTCAGGAATTCCGTCTCATTTTGAAAAGCGGAAATTATTTCGCTCATCATTACTCTGATACAACTAAATGGAAATGCCTAGAGGCAAGTTATTCAGGAGATTTTAACTTTAAGATATTTGTCTATGTCGACCGTGAATCAGCCATCGGTAAAGAGATCATTACCAAACTCACTCCAGAGCCCACACTTGATCCTTCACAAAGCGCTAAAGAAAGGCCTTTATCAGCTATCGTTAAGCTGAGATTCAATTCGCTTTCAAAAACCTATAATCAGGTCGAACTCGTGGATCTTATTCAAGATCATTGGTTCCAATAATCCTTGTCCAAGGGACATTGCTTGAGCTGGTTCTAATTTCCCTCATCAAGGTTCAGATCGTATGCATTGTTGATTTCTAAATAAAAAAAGGCTTCCGGTTTTAACCGGAAGCCTTTTAAACAAAAACTACTAACTATATATTAGGGGTTTTGTAATGAGGGGAAATTGCCCTCTATAGTTAAATTAGATTAGCGACGGCGGCGAAGTGCTAGAAATCCTACTGCAAAGAGAGCAAGGACTGAAACACCTGGCTCAGGAATAACTGCTCCAACTGCTACGGCCTGAAAAGCACCTGCAACACCAGCAGCTACTGCTGTTCCACCAGCTGCACCTAGCAGGGCTCCAGTGTTGATATCAACATTTGCTGCGAACAAAGGAGCGTCAGCAGCGAATGCTGCGCCTGTATCGATTACGAAAAGGTGACTCGAAGAAGCAATGTCAGTTCCGTCACCACCAACAATGATGATGTTCTTTCCGTCAAATGCTACGTCTCCACCATTTGCTTGTCCAACACCGGAGAAGAAACCGTCAATATTAAAAGCAGCAGCGCCACCAAAATCAGTGGAAGCACCAAATGCTGTAAAGTCAGCAGCGAGAGCAGTTTGTGCTGCGGCTGCATCAGAAAAATCAGAGACTCCCGTTGTTCCAACGGAAACGAAACCACCGTTAATCGGTGTACCGCTTGCTTGAATCTCCCAAGTAGAACCGAAGTTACTGAAGTTCACTGTTCCTGCTGCAGCAATTCCTGCGAGAGCAACAGAAGCGATAATAGCTGTAAAAAATGTTTTCATAGTTAGGGCTTATATAGTTGTTTGTTTATTTTGTGTGAATACCAAACGCTAAATGAGCATTTGATGGTTCATTTATACCAGTCCCTTGAGCTTTAGTCGAGTAATTTTCAGTATTTTTTCACTTTTAAACATTATTTTATAAATACCTGTAACCCAAAGGATTATGCTTAAAAAAAGGCATTTCTAACCTAATTGTCACAGTTCTTTGTAACGGCAGGACATTAAATCAATATTTCCCCGTATTTTCAGATAAATCAGAATATTCCAATGAATCTGATAATTCGTGATTTTTTCTGAGATTCACTACCAGATACAAGATTTTCAGTCAGCTTCAAATTCAGCAGCAAATCGAATGACTCAGATGAAGGAGGATCATTCGGCCTGATGTTCTAAATAATGAGTCCGCTGAGCTTTTATCAGCGTAATATGAAAAAATAATTTTGGGGCCGTTTAAACCAGCACCCTAACTCGTAATTATTTGTAAGCTTCTTGTCGGTTGCTTTAATACCTCCTTGGCATTCTCATTGTCCCTCGCGAATCCTGTAAAAAACACCCCCTCCATCATTGATTGGTTCGTTGTCAGTAAATTCCGTCGAGCTTTCTTCGCCTGCAATAATGAGCAAGGTTACCCAGTTCACCAAATCTCGTGAACGTTCAATAGCGTAGTTGCTACCAATGCCGGAGGTGAATGTAATGATCAATGACGACATTGGGATCATACCACCAGCACCGACGACACTAATGATTTTTGGTGGGACCGGCTTTTTTTGTACAACTACCGAGAATCCGCCAAATTTTCCATCCTCAGGACTGAATCCAGAAGCGCCTTCATAAATAAAAACTTTAGCATTAGCAGGGGCTTCTAGGAAGACATCATCATCAAGTGTTGGAGCATTGCCCCTGAAAGTGATGCTCGTCAGGCTGCTGCACATATAGAAGGCTCCATACCCGACGCTGGTGACGCCATCAGGGATCGTAATGCTCGTCAGGCTAGTGCAGCGAGAGAAGGCATATTTCCCGATGCTGGTAACACTGTCAGGAATTGTGATGCTCGTCAGGTTGAAGCAGTACTGGAAGATGGCCTCCCCGATGGTGGTGACGCTATCAGGAATCGTAATACTGGTCAGCTTATGGTATTTAGAGAAGGCCCTCTCCCCGATGCTGGTAACGCTGTCAGGAATCGTAATGCTTGTCAGGCTGGTGCATTCAGAGAAGGCTTGTTCCTCGATGCTGGTAACGCCATTACCAATCGTAATGCTCTCAAGCCTGCTGCAGTAGGCGAAGGCCCTCTCCCCGATGCTGGTGACGCCATTACCAATGGTGACGCTCGTCAGGCCGGCGTTTTCATAGAAGGCATATTTCCCGATGCTGGTAACACTGTCAGGAATTGTGATGCTCGTCAGGCCGTCGCAGTTCTGGAAGATGGCCTCCTCGATGCTGGTGACAGGCTTGCCTTCAATGCTCGCAGGAGTAATAAGCTCTCCTGATGCTGCTTTGTCGCAGTCAGTGATGGTAATAGTAGGGCCGCTGGCGTCATAAGTGAGGTCACTGACGTCCGCCGCGTGGAGCGGTATAGCTAATAACGTTAAGAGAGCTATTAATGCCAGCTTTTCCATGCTGTTAGTCTGTGTAAAAAGTGACAATTGTCACTTTTTAAATTAACGAGCGTCGGGAAAAGACAAGATTTGTAACGCCTGTGGCTAAAGACTTGTGTGCACCAGCCACATTAACGCCCCCCCCCGCTGAAATTAGTCCCTCATAAAACGCAATCCGCCTCACCGTTTTCACGGTGAGGCGGACCAGCCGCGCCTTTAATCGGCGCTCTTAAATCAGTTTGGTCTTAGAGGTCTAATCCGTTAGGAATAGCGACACTAACAGAACCGGCTTCGCCCTTGCGCTGGATAGCGTATCCAGATCCAAGAGTCTCTGCACCTTTGTCTGCATCACCAGCACCTACTGCCTTCCAACCTGCGCTCTGAGGAGGGAATCCACCACCGTCGGTGTAGTAGTACTGTGCGTATCCGCCATTTCCGTCTGGGCTCCAGACAAGGTCTCCGCTTCCAGAGTTACCTTTAGCAAGGAATGCCTCTAGGCCTGTGTCATCAAGAGCAACACCTACTGGAAGTACACGGTTAAGGAAATTGAATCCTGTTCCTACGCCGAATGAAGTTGCCTCAGTACGAACGTGACCAACAAATACGATGTCAAGGTCAGCAGCCGCACGACGCTGGATGAAAATACCAGCAGTGAATGGAACTGAAGTTCCGGCCTGGTCTGCACCACCTGCACCGATGGCGCGCCATCCTGCAGGACGTGGTGGGAATCCAACACCGTCATCATAGAAGATCTGAGAGAATCCGTCTCCTGTTGGAATCCAAATAACATCAGCTGATGAAGCGTTGCCTGCTCCGAGTCCTGCTTCGTTAGCAGCACCAAGAAGAGAGCCAACAGTAACGTCAGCGCGAACTTCATAGGAATCGCCAGAGCTTACAGCAAGATCAGTATCAAGTGTTGTGGCATCATTTCCATTTACAGAAGCAGACTCACCACTGGTGATGTTCTGAACTGTATAAGAAACTCCATCATCAAGAAGGGCAGTGAAGTCAGCGTCATTGTCTGTTGCATCATCTGCATCGAACTCACCAGCTGCAGCAATCGAATTTCCAACGTTAACACCCATCAAGGTGAAAGAATTGCCTTTGGCTGTTTCTGTGTGATAACCAACCGGTTTAGTGGTTGCTGTCTGAGCGCTTACTACGCCCATAGTTGCTAGGATTCCCAAAAGGGTAAATTTTATTTTCATGGCTGTTTTTATTTGTGGGTGTTTGTTTAAGTAATTAAATAACTGATTTTTATTATTTTAGTAGTTTCCCATGATTCAATCAACACTTTTTCCGTAAATTACCTAAAGAAATTAGTGATGTTTTTGTCATATATTTAAGTCACTTCTATTTTTCAAAAAGCGCGTAAAATAAGGGATTTAAGTATGAAAACCTATCTTTTCAGGTTGTGCCGATCAGCGCCTTGGTGAAAAAAGTTTAACCTTTCCTGAAGACTTTTGGCGCTTTTCTCCAGAGTTCTTACGAAGAAAATTACTAAAAATCCCTTTTTTCTTTTCTTTTGATTTCTGAGGCATGTCTTGGCTAGGAAGAGCAGGCTCTTCCTGAGGAAGGGGCGGTTCAATGAATGTCTTGTCGCCACGTCCTAAAATACCACTCTTACCCATCGGGAAAAGAGCGGGATTCATTTCCAGCTTAGGACTGGCAGAATTAATTGCCTCGTCTCCAACGAGTGTTCCACGGATCTCCTTAATATTCTTCTCTATCAGATCATCCGTTGTCTCAATGATGGTCGGCTGAAGAAAAATTAGAAGTTCACGACGACTCTTCTGTTTTGAACTTGAACCGAGAATGTTCTTGATGATCGGAATCTTGGTCAGGAAAGGTAATCCCGACACTGTCTCGTTGTCATCTTCCTGAATGATTCCACCTAATACAACGATCGCTTTATTGGGAAGCCTGACCGTTGTCTCAAATTGTTGCGTCGCAATGTCAGGCACCTCATTACCACCAATGATCGTTGTTCCTGTAATATTTTCATTCTGCTGGGAAACGGTCAGCGTGACCTCGTCCTTGGAATTAATCAAAGGGAGCACATCGAGGCGGAGCAGGACCTCCTCAAAACCAATGCTTGAGGAAACATTTCCTCCGGCATCTAGACTAGAAACACTTTGAGTTCGAACCGCTACCCTTTCACCAGAAGCGATGGAGGCTAATTGGTTATTTGCGGTAAAGACGAACGGTCGTGAAATGACTTGGAATCGGTTCGTATTTTCCAAAGCCTGTATGTATGCATTAAAATAATCACCAACCTGAGCCCAGATTCCTAGACCATCGGGCCTAGGAAACGCATCAGCGACTGCAGCCAAATTAGCTACGTCAATGACTCCTGAACCACTAGCCGTTGTTCTGAAACTACCGGCAATGTTCACTTTCTCTCCACCCACATCAATCTCCTCCACAGTGCGCAGAAGATCCTTGCCAAACTTGATGTCATCGCCAAGCGTGACCTGAGCAATGACAGCATTGATATAAACCTGACGGGGCCTAATGTCGATTTCATCAAGGAGCTGATCAATGATACGCAAGTGCTCTGGTGGACCCGACACGACCACGTTGTTTAATTGTGAATCTCCTATGAGGAGTGTATTTCCAATTAATATTGACTCTGGCCCAGTGATCGGTGCCGAATTAGAAAGGCTCCCTCCACCCAAAGATGACCCCCGATTCGTACCTGAAAATCCTCCGGTAGTGCCTCTCGATGATGATAGGCCCGAACTGCGACTACTGGACCCCGTCTGTCCAGTCGAGCCTCTGGAACTTGTACTTGTGCGTCGGGAAGAACTACCTGAAGCCCCTCCTGAACTTCCCGAAGCATTATCAACGTATCGAGAAAGCGCGTTTGCGGCAACGGGTATAAAATCAGATACTGGTATATACTTAAGCTCACGCTTTAAGAAATTTTCAATTTCACTCGGTGCATCGAAAATATCAACGAGGCTTTTGATATAAGCAATGTCAACGGGCCTAGCGATAACAAGAATTGAATTCGTTCTGGCAATTGCCTGTATTTTGATAGTGTTCCCGTCAGGAACTGACTGAGGATTGGTAGATTTATTGGCATTGGTTGATCCTGGTGCGGGGACTCGACCCTGAGGACTGATCACAACGTTCGTGCGCGGACTCGTTGAACTTCCACCGCTCCTGCTCGTGGACTGTGATTGGAGAATCTCATTGAGTGAACTCGCCACTTCCTGAGCGTCGGCTCTGATCAATGGGATAGATTCAGGCGTGACTCCGGTCCCCGGAACATCTATCTCTTCCTTCAGCCGTATAAGGGTCCTGACGAGAGGAACATTATCAGTGACCACGATCGCGTTAACATTCGCTACCGGAGCGATGGTACTATATGGATTCGGTCTCGATACGACCTGAAATACTCTGAGTGCATCCTCAGGCGAAACATAATCGAACTTCATTACATATGTTACGATACGGTCACCGTCTGGAAGGTCCTCGGCAGTGAGATAAATCCTAGGATCCAGCTTAATGCCAACGGGAGACTTACTTGATGCATTAATGAGAACGTCCGTCTTCTCATCTTTCTCGATGATAGCGAATCCGTTCAGCAACAAAGAGCCCTTAATAAATTCAATTGCCTCTTCGGGTGGCATATCTATCTGGGAATTAATCGTAATTGATGACCCTGCCACCGATCCATCAACCATCAGACGCTTGCCACTGATTGCTTCGTAACGAGGAATTACAAATTCACCAATCGGAACATTGACCCAGTTGATGGTTTCGGCATCGGCTTTATACCCAAAGAAAATGGCATTAGCGACAATCAATGTGGCCAGTAATTGGCTTAACGAATTAATTAATTTAAACATGTTTGAGGTTCCTAATTTTAGGGAAATTAAAATGGTAAATACACGGAGAGGGAATCCGCGCGCTTATTTTCTTGGTGGTGGTAAAGTGACTCTGCGTTTGGGTTGATCGTTATTGCTCTTTGATCCTCTTGCCTTCAACATCTGCTCACGTATTTTTGCTCTGGCAGCTTCCTGCTGTTTTTTAATAGCTGAAACCTTGTCAGCGGAAATACCCGGAGGGCGTTGCGGGAGCTTTCCTGCGGTTTTCTTTAATACGGCCTTTTTCGGAACAGGTGCCCCCCTCACGGGCGCACTGAGCCTTTTAACATCAAAAGTTAATGGCCCAGAATGGCCGTTACCAGTAAGGAAAATAGTTGTCTCTCCGATCACTCCATTACTTTCTACTTTGGTTAACTTTACTCCATCCTCAGTTTCCTCACCCATCTTTAGTAATCTGAACTCCCCTTTCTTGGTAGTCAGACCAACTGTGTAACTATCTCCAAACTTATCAACTGCGGCTAGTTTCCAGCCGTCCCAAGGACTGGGACCTGTTTCCTTTGCTGCCGGTGGTTGTGGTTCAACAATTCTCCTAGAGAAAGGAGAATCTTCCCATGTGGAGTTGTGGTTCTGATAATCGTACGGTGATTGTTTCCCGGGGAGGACC
>Ga0114993_10001482_pt1 | contig 27009 bp, 24 predicted proteins | sample ArcticOcean_MG_C_FD_87042 | JGI IMG/M metagenome (GOLD analysis project Ga0114993, IMG submission 87042) | Marine microbial communities from western Arctic Ocean - ArcticOcean_MG_CB2_150 | ecosystem: Environmental > Aquatic > Marine > Oceanic | place: Arctic Ocean: Canada Basin | collected...
AAGTCGGCGCAGAATTTTATTGATGGATTGGAGGCATGCAAGCAGCGCGATTTGTGGCGGCTGGTTTTCGGGTTGGGAATTTTGCACGTGGGCTCGGGGGTGGCGAAGGCGTTGTGCCTACGGTTTGCGAACTTGGACGAACTGATGGATGCGAGCGAGGAGGAGTTGGTGGCGATCGATGACGTGGGCGAGGTGATTGCCAAGAGCGTTCATTTTTGGTTTGGCGATTCGCAGAATCGCGCGCTCATCGAGGTGCTGCGCAAGGCGGGATTAAATTTTGAATCTTCAATAGTCACGACTGCCGAAGCCGCCGGATCGCTGGCGGGCAAGGCGTTGGTGCTCACGGGCACGCTGCCGAATTTGAAACGCCACGAGGCGGCCGCGCACATAGAAGCGGCCGGCGGCAAGGTGGTGGGCAGCGTCAGCAAAAAAACCGACTACGTTGTGGCGGGCGAATCGGCGGGGAGCAAGCTGGCGAAGGCGGAAAAATTGTCCATCCCAATTCTCGACGAAGCAGGGCTTTTGCGCCTGTGTGGTGAATAGACTAGGCCGTTTCTTTTTATCCCAGCCGCTTGGGATGTGAACAAAGTTTGCTTGGCCCGTTGGCGGATAATCTGCTACATAAAAACCACCGCGACCAAGTCGCGTTTTTTTGAACTAGGAGGGCGCCAAGAATAACCCACACGGGGCAGCTGTGTGGAGCTGTTTTTTGATGGCATGATAAAATTAAATTGTTTGGATCCGCCTGATACGCATTATTTATCCGCCGCCGAGGGCTGGATGGAACTGGGCGATTGTCGGGAGGCGTTGGCGGAGTTGGAGCAGATCTCGCATTTGGGCAGCGATCACTTTGAGGTGATGCAAGTCCGGTGGCATGTGCACAATCGCATGCGGGATTGGGAGACCTGTCTGAGCATCGGCCGCGGCATGATCGAGGTCAACCCGGAGATGCCGCAGGGCTGGATCAACCACGGCAACGCGCTGTTTTACCTGAACCGCTACAAGGAGGCGTTTGAGCTTTTGTTACCGATGCTCGACCGGTTCCCGAATGACGAGGCGATCCCGTACAACTTGGCCTGTTACAAATGTCAGGCGGGCGACCTACACGAGGCTCGGGAATGGCTGGAGCGCGCGTTGGCGGTCGGCGATTCCCATTGGGTCAAGGAAATGGCCTGCACCGACCCCGACTTGAAGCCGCTGTGGGGAACGGTCGGCACGGCCTGAGGCGGCGGTTGGTTTGACACGGCTGCCCCCGCCGATTAGCTTGGCGGCGACGCTACTGTAGTTTCGTGGATTCCAACTGTACAGTTTGCCAAACCATAATTGTGCCGGGCGAGCAGAAAGTCTGCCCGGTCTGCCAAGTTGCGCACCACAAAGGTTGCTGGCTGGAGCATGGCGGCTGCACTACGGCAGGGTGCGGGCAAGGGCCGGGTGGAGCAACAACGCCGGAAGAGCCGCCCACGAAACCCGAATCACCTCCTTGCCACGAGCCGGCCACCGATGAACCACGGCGCAAGCTCGGACTGCTGGTTTCGGTGTCACCGGGGCACCCGAATTTTGAGCACGGCGTTCGCTTGGCGGCGGCGGCGATGAAGTCGGATGTGGAGGTGTACCTTTACTGCCTCGACGACGCCGTGATGGGCATCAGCGATCCCAGGCTGCAGTCAATGCGTGGCGCGGGGTTGCGGCTATTTGGCTGCGAGTTTGCGCGCCGTCAGCGCCGGATGCCGCCAGACGAACTGGCGATCTACGGTGGCCTCGTGATGTTGAGCGACTTGGCCTCGGCGACGGATCGTTTCGTCAGTTTTAATTAAACAAAATGGCTGAACCCGAAGTTAAAAAACCGAAGGCGCGGATGCTGATTATCATCGACAGCGACCCGCGCACAAGTCCCCGTCCCGCCGAGGCCATGCGCGTGGCCGGCGGCATGGGCGTGTGGGAACAAGTGCAGGTGAACGTGGTGCTGCGCCACGCCGCCTCGTGGGTCTGCGCGCCAGACACGTCCGAGCTGAAGGGCGCACAGATGTTCAAGCAGTTCATCGGCATGGTGCGCGAATCCGGCGGCGAGGTTTTTGTGCAGGCCGACGTTGAAACCATGCAGGTCCTTCACGGTGACATGCTTATGAAACGCAACCTCAAGGATAAAAAGCTGGTCGAGCTGGCCGCCGGGGCCGACCTCCTGCTTCGATTTTAAAATGCGCCGAGTTCTTCACATCGTCACCCGCCCGAATGATTCGTTGGCCCGGATGGTCATCGACGGCCAAAGCGCCGGAGATGATGAAATGGTGGAAGTGGTGCTGTACGACTCCGGCCCGGAGACTGACTACGGAGTGCTGCTTGAGGAAATTTTCAAGGCGAACTCAGTTCAGGTGTGGTGAAAAAGCGAAGGCAACTTGTTACTATCTAGACACGCTTTCCAAAATTTCCTCTGCGGCTTGGCGGGGGTTCTCGGCGGTGGTGATGGGGCGGCCGATGACCAGCCAGTCCGCGCCGTCCTCAATGGCCTTGGCGGGGGTGAGGGTGCGTTTCTGGTCGCCCGCGTCGCTGCCCTTGGGGCGGATGCCCGGGGTGACCAGTTGCACCTCCTGCGGAATCACTTTTCGCAGCATTTCAATTTCGCGTGGTGAACAAACCAAGCCGCGCAGGCCCGAGTCGGTGGCGAGCTTGGCCAGACGCTCGACTTGCTCGGCAGGGTCAACGGGCAGCCCAAGTTCGGCGAGGTTGCTGTCGTCCATGCTGGTGAGCACGGTCACGCCGAGGATCAGCGGTGTGTTCTCCGCTTTCTGGGCGGCGGCCTCGGCGGCGGCCATCATGTCGCGTCCGCCGCTGGTGTGGATGGTGAGCATTTGCACATCCAACCGCGCCGCCGCCGCCACGGCCTTGGCGACCGTGTTGGGGATGTCATGAAATTTCAGATCCAGAAAAACCGACCCGCCCTCATCACGAATCGCCCGCACAATGTCCGGCCCGGCGCTGACAAACAACTCCTTGCCAATTTTAAAGGCCCCCACCGCCCCCGACAGATCACGCGCCAACCCCAGCGCCTCCTCCGCCGAGGAAACATCCAGCGCAACAATGATGGGATTTCGCATCGCGCGGATTGAACCACGGACACGGGTGGGTTGTCAGGGAAAACCGCCGTTACTGCCGTTTGCGGTTATCGTACAGTGAGAAGCGGCCGAGTTTTTTGGATTTCTCGGGGTCGAGCATGGTCACCAGGCGGGCGTCGGCCTTGTTGATCATTTCCTGCACCTTGGCGTTTTGGGTTTGGCCGCGCAGTGTTGAAAGGAAGCGTCGGCGCGAGTTGACTACGTCGGGCGTGGCACCACGGGTGGAGCCCATGGAGTTGAGGTAGTAGCGCACGCGTGAATCGCCGATCTGCACGTTGCGTTTGTTTTGCGTGTCGGACATTTGTTTCAGGCTTTCGCCAAGGCGCGCGAGGACGATGGAGTCGGCGTCGCCCGAGCGGCCGATGTTGCGCGCGGCGAATTGGCGGATGGAACTTTTTGAGCGGTCGGACAGCTCGGGGTTTTCGTAGGCTTGTCGCAGGATGGGCATGGAGCGTTCGTCGAGCACCCGGGTGAGATAATTAAAAGTGGAAGAGTCGATCACGGTTTCGGTTCTGGTCTTGCCGTCGCGGCCGCGGGATTTTTCCTGACGGATCAACTGGGTTTTTGCCTGGGCCACGTAGGTCTCGTCCTTGTATTGGATGAGCAGGTTGAAGAGCCAGGCACGCTTGTTGCGGTTCATGCGAGACTCGGTTTCCGGGGTGTCGGCCTCGGGTTGCTCGAGCCAGTAGTGGGCCGCGGCCAGCACTTCGTCCTTGTACCTTCCAGGCGCCATTTCATCCAGCGCCTTGGTGAGATAGACCAGCTCCACCACCAGTCCGGTGGTTTTTAATTCGCCGGCGAGAATTTGCTCGGCGCTCTCGCCGCCGATTCTCCGGGCGACGTTAAACAGCCCCATGCGCAGTGTGGGTGGCGTGAGAAAATCGGTGTACATGCGGCCATAGCGCGAGTCGCCGCTGATGTTGTTGCCGTAGTCGACGTCCTGCTTGAGTGTCAGGAAATCCGCTATCGCCGGCAGGGCCACTTCGCCCAAGTCGACGAGCGCCTCGGTGTGCTTGATCAACTGTCGGGAGCGCGCGGTGCGGCTGTGTTCTCCGCTTTCCTTTATGGCGATCAGTTCCTGTATGATCTCGCCTGGGTTGCGCAGGGACGATGCAGGCGAAGGCGCGGACACGTTGCCTACGATGTTCTCCACCACGTCGCCGTCCACTCCCTGCGCGCGCAGTGCCTCCTTCATTTTGCGCAGGCGTTGGCTGAAAGCGCGCGCTTGATCGGAAACTTTTTGTCCGTGCGCCTCGTTCTTGTCGCGCGCCTCGATTGTCCACTTTTCCTCGAGCTGCGTTTTGAGCCGACGTTCTGCCGAGCGCGACTGTGTATTTAACACTACCCCAACCGCCACGCCTCCAAGGGCAAACGCCGCCAAAACTGGAATCAATTTCCTCATTGCAATTACCTGACGGATACTCTCGCCAATTGTTACTCGTTTGTCGATGCTCAACCCTCTCTTGACGCTGACTTGCGTGGCGGGCACGGTGCCGGTCGCTGCCATCGATTGATGGAGCAAAACGCGGACATTCTGGAAATTGCCTCGCAATCTCCCGTCGTGCAGTCCCTTGCGCGGCGATTGGAGAATGGGGTTCTCTTATCCAGCGGCGGCGTAGATACTGGCGCGCAGCCGTTTCTTGCCGCCACGTTGCGGCGTTGTCTGCCGGGCCGCCCGCTGGTGTATGTGACCGCCGGTCTCAAGGAACAGGAAAGCGCTCAACAGGACTTGGAAACGTGGCTGGGCGCGTCGGCGCGGCCGTTGTTTTATCCCGGCTGGGAAGTACTGCCGCACGAGGGGCGGTTGCCGCCCGCGGACGTCATCAGCGAACGTCTCGAGGCGTTGATGGCGCTGATGGATTTAAAGGAGGACGCCGCGCCCGTGCTCACTGTTTCCGTGGCTGCCCTGATGCAGCGCACACTGCCGACGGAAAATTTAAAACGCCGCACCCGGCGACTGCGCCTGGGCGATCGTCTGGAGCCGCTGGATCTCATTGAGTGGCTCGAGGAACAGGGCTATGAGCCGGAGGCGCAGGTGACGCGTCGGGGCGAGATCGCGCTGCGCGGTGGCATTGTGGATTTCTTTCCATTCACTTCTCCGTGGCCGGTGCGTTGTGAATTTTTTGGCGACGAACTGGAATCTCTGCGCGAGTTTAATCCGCTCACGCAAGTGTCGCGCGAGCCCATCAAGGAAGCCGTGATTTCCCCCGGCGGCGAGGTGGGGCTTTTAATTCAGTCCGGCGAAACCGGCGCGACGCTGCTCGATTATCTGCCGGCGGACACAGTGTTTGTGTTGGCCGGCGCGGAGGCGGTGGAGGATGCCGCCGCGGAGCTGGTCAATCAATTGCCCCCGGGCGATCCGTTTCACATCGAGTGGGACGCGTTACGCGTGGCGATGGAGGCCCGCGGCTGTGCGCAACTGGAGCTGGGCGAGCTAGACCCCGACGAGGATGCGCTTGAGATTCACAGCTTGGAGGCGTTCCGGCCAGTGTCCACGCGGCTACCGGATCACCAGTTGATGGAGGCTCAGCGGCGCGAGTTTTTCGCGCAACTCCACCGGTGGGCACGGCAGGGTTTTTGCGTGCGCGTGCTGTGCAACAACGACGGCGAGCGCCAGCGTTTCCTAGAGGTTTGGGGCGAGTACGACCTCGGCGATTTGCCGGACGCGCTGCGGGCGGAGATTGGCACGATCGGGAGCGGATTCCTGTTCGGCGAGGCGCGGATGGTGGTGGTGACTGATGCGGAGATTTTCGCGCGCTACAAGGTGCAGCGTCCGCGGCGTTTAAAAAGCCGGCACGCGCACGCTACGAAGTCGGCGTTCGACATTGATTTCACCGAGCTGGAGGAGGGCGATCCCGTGGTGCACATTCAGCACGGGATCGGGCGGTATCTCGGTTTAAAAGTCATGCCGATGCGGGTTAAGGACGGCACGGAGGGACAGGGCGAGGAATGCATGGTTATCGAGTACGCGCCCAGCGACCCGGACAATCCGCCGCCCAAGCTTTACGTGCCGGTGAGCGAGGCGCATTTGGTCAGCAAATACGTGGGCGCGGGCAAGGCGTCGCCATCATTAAACACACTCGGCGGAAAGCGCTGGGCCAAGGCCAAGGCGAGGGCGGAGCGGGCGGTGCACGATCTCGCGGCGGAAATGCTGTCCATTCAGGCCGAGCGCGAGTCGCAGGTGGGGCATGCGTTTGGGGCGGACACCACGTGGCAGCGCGAGTTTGAGGCGGCCTTTTTATATGAAGAAACGCCCGACCAAGACGCGACTATTTCCGCCGCCAAGGCGGACATGGAATCGGATCAACCGATGGATCGGCTGGTGTGCGGTGATGTGGGTTTTGGCAAGACCGAGGTGGCGGTGCGCGCAGCGTTCAAGGCGGTCATGGGCGGCAAACAGGTGGCGATACTGGTGCCGACCACGGTGCTGGCGCAGCAGCATTTTAACACCTTCATCGAGCGGATGGCGGATTATCCGGTGCGCATCGAGCTGCTTTCTAGGTTTCGCTCACGGAGCCAACAGCGGCAGGTGGTGGCCGACCTCGGCACGGGCGCGGTGGACATTGTCATCGGCACTCATCGGCTGGTGCAGCCGGACGTGGTTTTTAAAGACCTCGGGCTGGTGGTCATCGACGAGGAACAGCGCTTCGGCGTGCTGCACAAGGAGCGCTTTAAACAACTGCGCCGGATGGTCGATGTACTTACGCTCTCGGCCACGCCTATCCCGCGCACGTTGTACATGGCGCTCACGGGCGCGCGCGACATGAGCACCATCGAGACGCCGCCGCAGGATCGGCTGCCGGTGGAGACGATTGTGGCGCAGTACGACGAGCGGCTGATCCAGCGGGCCATCACTCGCGAGTTGCGGCGTGGCGGCCAGGTGTTTTTTCTGCACAACCGCGTGGGCACGATCCACACGGTGGAGAAAAAACTGGCGGCGATCGTTCCCGACGCGCTCATCCTTGTGGGGCATGGCCAGATGAAAAGCGACGAGCTGGAGCAGGTGATGACTGCGTTTGTCAATGGCGAGGCCGACGTTCTGCTCTCAACCACTATAATAGAGAGCGGCATCGACATCCCGAACGCGAACACGATCATCATCGACCGGGCGGATCGTTTTGGTCTCAGCGACCTGTATCAGTTGCGCGGCCGTGTGGGGCGCTACAAGCACCAGGCGTACGCGTACATTTTGCTGCCGCGCCACGCTGCGCTGCTGGCCGACGCGCGTCGGCGCATCAGCGCCATCAAACAATACTCGAGCCTGGGCAGTGGATTTAAAATCGCCATGCGCGATCTGGAAATTCGTGGCGCGGGCAATCTGCTGGGCTCGGAGCAGAGCGGGCACATCACGGCGGTGGGTTTCGAGTTGTATTGCCAGTTGTTAAAACAAAGCGTGGCGGCGTTGAAGGGTGAGAAGGTGAAGCCGCGCGTGGAGGTGGAGGTGCGGTTCGATTTTCTCGCGATGAGCCCCGGGCAGGTGGAGGCGGCGGAGGAGCCCCGGCAACGTCCGCGCCGCCGACCGCGCGCGGAGGTGTCTGTGCCGCGCGACGAGGATTCGTGGGAATGGTATGATGAAACCGTGCCGGAGACGGTCGAGGAAAAGAATACCTGCCCGGTGGCACCGGCGTTCCTGCCTCTGGATTACATTGGTGACTCGCGCCAGCGGATTGATGTTTACCGCCGGCTCGCGCAGGCGACCACGCGCGCGGCGCTGGATGATTTAAAGCGCGAGCTGCGCGATCGGTTTGGCAAGCCGCCGGCCGCGGTGAATCTTTTAATACTGGTGGCGGAGATGAAACTGGTGGCCGCCGCCAAGCTCGTCACCTTGATGGAGACGGAAAACAACGCGCTCAAGTTGATGCGCAACAGTGACTACATTACGCTGGGCGGGCGTTTCCCGCGGCTCGAGAAAAAAACAGCCAAAGCCCGTCTGGGCGAGATCAAGAAAATGTTGTCCGCCTTGTGAGCCCGGCTGTGGAGAGGGTCGGCTTGACTTGGCGCGCGTGTCTGTCAATAAAACCCGCGCGGCAATGCCAGACATAAAGCCAGACAACAAGAAACTTTCGCGTCAACAGGCGCGCGACCTTGACATCGAGATAGGTTTTCTCGAGGGCGTGGTGCAGCGCGACCGAAACTATGTGGAGGCGCTGCAGTTGCTGGGCGATGACTACACCCGGCGCGGCCGGTATCGCGAGGGCCTGACGGTGGATCGGCGCTTGGTTCGGCTTTGCCCCGGCGACCCGCTGGTCCATTATAATCTGGCCTGCAGCTATTCGTGCACCCGGCAATTTCGGCGCGCGGCCAGGGCGCTTCTGAAATCGCTGGAGAACGGCTACCGCGATTTTGACTGGCTTCGCAAAGATCCCGACTTGGAAACGCTCCGGAAACATTCACTGTATCAGGAAATCGAGTCCCTGCTCGAGATGATTGAAAAGGGCGAGGCATGAGCCACCCGCGCACGGTCGCGTTTGACGCCGCGCGCAACACAGTGGTGCTCATCGATCAGCGTCGTCTTCCGCATCGCTTCACTTTTTTACGCGCAAAAAATTACCGAGCAACCGCCGAGGCAATTGTCAACATGACCGTGCGCGGCGCTGGTGCAATTGGTGCCACCGCGGCCTACGGGCTGGCCCAAGGCGCGCGAGAATTTAAAGGATCGCGGCTGGGCGAATTTCGCCGCCACACTGATCTTGTTTTTAAAACACTGCGCGCCGCGCGCCCGACCGCGGTGGATCCGGTGAACGCCATGAACGCTGTCCGCGCTGCCATGGCTGCGAGCCGCACCGTGGCTGGTCGGCAGCAACTGGCGCTGGAGGCGGCGGAGCAGTTTGCCGAGGAGGACATCGCGCATTGCCGCGCCATTGGCGAGGTGGGCGCGCCGCTCATTGGGCGCGGGCTGCGCGTGCTCACCCATTGCAACGCCGGCGCGCTGGCTTTCGTGGACATCGGCTCGGCCACCGCTCCCCTTTACGCGGCGCACGCGGCGGGTGTTAAATTCATCGTGTTCTGCAGCGAGACGCGGCCGCGCGGCCAGGGCGCGGCCTTGACGGCTTGGGAGTTGTCGCGCGCGGGCATTGAACACGTGATCATCGCCGATGGCGCGGCGGGTCACTTGATGCAGCGCGGCGAGATTGGGCTGGTGATCACCGGCAGTGACCGCGTGCTCGGCCACACCGGCGAGGTCGCCAACAAGATTGGCACTTACACGCACGCCGTCCTCGCCGCCCGCCACGGCATTCCATTTTACGTAGCCATCCCCCTCTCGACGCTCGACTGGGAAACGAAGAGCGGCGCGGACATCCAGATTGAGGAACGCGACGCAGCTGAGGTTTTAAACGCCAACGGCCCGCGCGGCCCCGTGCGCACGGCCAACCCCGGCAGCGCCGCCCGAAACCCAGCCTTCGACGTGACGCCGCCCGAGCTAATCACCGGCATCATCACGCCGAAGGGGATTATTAAGCCACGCGAGCTGTGGCGGCGACGGAAATGGTTCAACTCTTACAACGATTCCCTCTGTCATTGACTTGCGCGTGGGGCTTGTTTAGGTTCACCGCTTCCCAAGGCGGGGTCGCCAAGTGGTAAGGCAGAGCTCTGCAAAAGCTCCATCGCCGGTTCGATTCCGGCCCTCGCCTCCAATTTTTTTTTGGAAGCCCGGGATTCAGGTTTGCTGTGATTTCGAAAAACTGCTCGGGAAAATGCGGTTCGAATCGAGCTTGTGAAAAAAATCACAAAATTTCTTGCAAGGAAATGCGCCATCGGTATGATGCCGCCGGTTTACTGTTTTAGATGTCGAATGTCTTTCCTAAATGGACCAACCGGCTTCCGCTGTTGGTGCTAGTTGGTGGCGTGCTGCTGGGAGGCGGTGTGGTCACTGGCGTGTCCTATTATTTTACGCCCAAGTACACGCGCGTGGGCTATCAGCCGGTGCAGCCGGTTTCGTTTTCGCACAAAATCCACGCGAACGAGCTTGGGCTCGATTGCCGTTTTTGCCACAATATGGTGGAGCAATCGGCGTTTTCCAACATCCCGGCTGCTTCCACCTGCATGAAATGCCACAGCACGGTGCTGGCTGATGACGCGCGGTTGAAGCCGGTGCGCGACAGTTTTTATGGCGAGGACGCAAATCACGACGGGATTTTGCAGCCGAAGGAGGACAAGAATAAAAACAACCAAAATGACCGGCCGTTGTTGCCTTGGGTGCAGATTCACAAGACGCCTGATTATGTCTACTTTGACCACTCCGTGCATGTGACTCGCGGCATCAGTTGTGTGAAATGTCATGGCCGCGTGGATTTGATGGACGAGGTGCGTCACGCCAAGCCGTTGAGCATGGGGTTCTGCTTGGAATGCCATCGAAACGCCCACGAGAACGTTCGGCCCTTGGACAAGGTTACGGATCTGGGTTGGGAAGGCGACCGCGATGCCCACGGCAATCTGTATCATTTTGTGGATCCTAAAAATGGAACAAGCCTTACCGACAGGCTCGGAGTCAAGGCTTCGGAGAATTGCTCGGCGTGTCATCGATGAAAACTGAAACTGACAATAGTGTTAAATACTGGCGCAGCATGGAAGCCATGCAGGGTCGTGAAGTGCCCTCGTCGTGGCCGGGCGAATTCCCCGAAGGCGCCTCGGAGCGGGATGAGGATTTTACGCGGCGCGATTTCATGAAGCTCATGGGAGCGTCCTTTGGCTTGGCGGGCCTCGGGCTGCTGGGGGTGGGCTGTCGGAGGCCGGAGGAGCTGATTATTCCCTTCGGCCAACAACCGGAGAATTACATCCACGGTGTGCCGCAATATTATGCGAGCGCACGCCCTACGCGCACCGGCGCGGTGCCCATCGTGGTGGAAGCCAACGAAGGTCGCCCCACCAAGATCGAGGGCAACCAGGAACACCCCGACAGCAACGGTGGCACCGACCTGCACACGCAGGCGAGCATCCTCGACCTGTACGACCCCGACCGCGCCCGTGGCAATCGCGGCAAGGGCAACAAAACCCTAAATCGTGAGGCGGCCCTTAAAGCGCTGGACAAGCTCATCAAGCCGGGCAAGATCGCTATTTTACTGGGGCAAAACAACTCGCCTTCGCGCGCCCGCATCCTGACACAGCTGAGCGGCAAGGCGCAGGTTTTTACGTTCGAGCCCATCGACGATGACATTCATCGCCGGGGTGCCACGGCTGCCTTTGGCAAAGCTGTGCGGCCGTATTACCAGCTCGACAAGGCGGCGACGATTCTTTCGCTGGACTGCGATTTCATTGGCGGCGAGTGCGATGCGCACCGGCACATCCGTGACTTTGCCAAGCGCCGTAGAAAGCTCGACGACAACAAGATGTCACGCCTGTACGTGGCGGAGGCGCGCATGACGCAAACCGGCGCCAACGCCGACCATCGTCTGCGCGTAAAAGCAGGTGCGGTGCACGGCATTGCGGCGGCCATTGCGAGTCGTCTGGGGGTTGGCGGATTGAGCGAGGGCACCCTGCCCGAGAATGTTAAAAAGGAATGGCTTGACCAATGTGCCAACGACCTGCGGCGAGGCGGTGTGGTGATGGCTGGTCACGGACAGCCAGAGGCGGTGCACGTGCTGGCCCACGCCATCAACGAAAAAATTGGTGCGATTGGCGAGAGCGTGCTGTTTCACGCGGCGGCGGATGACGGCCTCGGCTCGATTGCTGATTTGGCCAAGGCGAGTTTTGACACGCTGGTGATCATCGGCGGCAATCCCGCCTACAACGCGCCGGGCGATCTTAAGTGGGCGGACTTGATTAAAGGCAAGAGCGTCGTTCGGCTTGGCTATTACGACGATGAGTCGGCGAAGGGCGCGGATTTGTTCTTGGCGCAAACGCATTTTCTTGAGGAATGGGGCGATGCTCGCACGAGCGATGGCACGCTGGTGGCGATCCAGCCGCTTATCAAACCGCTGTTCGATGGGTTGTCGGAACTGGAAGTGTTGGCGCGCATCGCCGGGGTTTCCCAGACCGCCAACGAGATTGTGCAAGCCACCACGGGCAAATCCGGCAATGACTGGAAACATTTTCTGCACAAGGGTTTTGCCGTCGGCACGAAAGCGAAACCGGCGGTGGTGGGCTCGGTAAATACCGCCACGGCGAAATCAGCGCCGTCGGTTGAGGAGAACGAACTAGAGGTTATTTTTGCACGTGACTACAGCGTGGACGACGGGAGTTTTGCCAACAACGGTTGGTGCCAGGAATTGCCTGATCCGATCACGAAAATCACTTGGGACAACGCGGTGCTCGTCAGCCGAGTCACGGCCAAGGATCAAGGCTGGACGAATGGCGACCGGGTGTTGGTCGAGGTGGGCGACCACTCCGTTGCGGGGCCGGTGTGGATTCAGCCCGGACAGGCGGATGGCACACTGGTGCTGGCGCTGGGTTACGGCCGCGAGACAAAAGGCCGGATTGCGAATTTCGACGGCAAGCAGGTTGGATTTAATGCTCACCCGCTGCGCCCCAGTGGCGTGCCCGGATTTGTGGTGGGCACGGTTAAAAATGCGGCGGGCGATCCACACAATTTTGCCTGCACGCAGGATCACTGGTCGATGGAGGGGCGCGCGATTGTGCGCGAGGCAAATTTTGAGGGCGAGGATGGCTATAAAAAACACAAGGACTTTGCCAGCCACGTGGGGCTCGACTCGAAGGATCACGCCAAGCACACGATCAACCCCAAGACCGGCAAGCCTTACCAGATTTACAAGCACCCTTACGACGCCAAGCCGGAGCTGAAAAACGCGGAGGTGCAGTGGGGTATGGCGATCGACATGAACACCTGCGTGGGTTGCAGTGCCTGCGTCATTGCTTGCCAGAGTGAGAACAATATTCCCATCGTGGGCAAGGATCAGGTGGAGCGCGGGCGGGAGATGAGCTGGCTGCGCATTGACCGATATTACACGGGCTTTGGTCATCACCCCAGCGAGGGCGACACGGATGACGATAAGGATCAACACACCGAGGCGTGGATCGACGATCCGCAGGTGGTAAACCAGCCGATGCTCTGCCAGCACTGCGAGTCCGCGCCCTGCGAGAGTGTTTGCCCGGTGAACGCCACGGTGCACGACGACGAGGGACTCAACCTGATGGTCTACAATCGTTGTATCGGCACCCGTTACTGCTCGAACAACTGCGCGTGGAAAGTGCGTCGTTTTAATTTCTTTGACTACAACAAGCGCCCGCTCAATGCGCTCTACAAGGGGCCCTTAGCGAGCAACAAGGAGAATGACCCAACGGGCTGGGATCTCATCAAGCTGATCAAGAATCCCGAGGTCACCGTGCGCATGCGCGGCGTGATGGAGAAATGCACCTACTGCGTGCAGCGCATTGAGGAGGCCAAGATCGACCGCAAACGCGAGGCCAGCCGCGAATACAAAGACGCCGTGGCACGTGGTGAAAAGGATGTCACCGTGAGCACCAAGGTGGCCAAGGGCGGTGTCAAGACGGCCTGCCAACAGGCGTGCCCGGCGGAGGCGATTGTTTTTGGCAACATGGCCGACCCCGAGAGCGAGGTTTCCGAAGCCAAAAAATCGGAGCGCGACTACACCGTGCTGGGCTTCCTCGACACGCGCCCACACACGACTTATCAGGCGCGCGTGCGCAACCCGAACCTGAAGGTGCCCGGGCCGGTTGATCATTATTACGATAAACCGCTGAGCTCGATGGAGTACGAAGCCAACGCTCATGGTGATGAGCATCACGAGGAAAACGGCCACGACAAGGCGCACAAAGAGAAGGACTGATGGGCAGCGCCATCGAAAACATTTACGCGGAGACGCCCAAGGAACTGGTGCGCGAGCCGTTGGTGGCGAACCAGCGGTCGCCCGGGTGGCTATCCGACCAGATCTCGGCCATCATCGAGGGCAAGACCCCACGCTGGTGGTGGATCGCCTTCACCATCAGTTTCCTGACTGCGGGCATGTGTTTTTCAATGATCGGCTATCTGGTCGTCACCGGCATTGGCGTGTGGGGCCTGAACCATCCGGTGATGTGGGGCTGGGCGATCGTGAACTTCGTCTGGTGGATCGGCATCGGCCATGCCGGCACGCTGATCTCGGCCATCCTGTTTTTGCTGCGACAAAAATGGCGGACTTCCATCAACCGCGCGGCGGAGGCAATGACGATTTTTGCGGTGATGTGCGCGGGCATTTTCCCGGCCATCCACGTGGGCCGCATTTGGTTTGTGTGGTATCCGCTGCCGATCCCGAATGCCAACGACATTTGGCCGCAGTTCCGATCTCCGTTGTTGTGGGACGTGTTTGCCGTGTCGACGTATTTTACGGTGTCAGTGCTTTTCTGGTACATGGGACTGATCCCCGACTTGGCGACCATTCGCGACCGACTGCGCCTACAGGCGGAGAAAATCAAAAAGCCATTCGGAAAGTTCACCAACAAAATCAAGCAGGTTTTATATGGCTTCTTCGCGCTTGGCTGGACGGGGAGCAACCGCCACTGGAGCAACTACGAAAAGGCCTACCTTCTGCTGGCCGGACTCTCCACGCCGCTGGTGCTCTCGGTGCACTCCATCGTGTCGTTCGACTTTGCCGTGTCGCAGTTGCCCGGCTGGCACACGACCATCTTCCCACCGTACTTTGTGGCCGGCGCGGTTTTCAGTGGATTTGGCATGGTGATGACACTGATCATCCCGCTGCGCGTGTTGTGCAAGATGGAGGATATTATCACCGTCCGGCACATCGAGCTAATGTGCAAGGTGACCTTGGCGACCGGCTCGATTGTCGGTTACGCGTATGCGATGGAGTTTTTCATCGCGTGGTATGGGGGCAGTCCGTACGAGCTGTACGCGTTTAAAAACCGCGCCTTCGGCCCCTACTGGTGGGCGTACTGGATCATGGTGAGCTGCAATGTCCTCACGCCGCAGCTTTTCTGGTTCAAGAAAATCCGCACCAACATGATGGCGGTATTTATACTATCGATTTTTGTCAACATAGGCATGTGGTTCGAGCGTTTCGTCATCGTGGTCATCTCGTTGCACCGCGATTTTCTGCCTTCGAACTGGGGCTATTACAGTCCGACGATTGTCGATATCCTCACTTATGTGGGCACGATGGGCTTTTTCATGACGCTATTCCTGTTGTTCATCCGGTTTCTGCCGTTGGTAGCCATCAGCGAGGTGAAAGGCGTCACGCCGCAGGCCGATCCGCATGATCCGCTTGGCGGCGCGGAGAAAGGGGACGCGCACTGATGAGCGAGAAGTACGGCATCTTGGCGCAGTACGACTCGCCTGCGGCCACGATAAAGGCGGCCGAGCAAGTGAGTGAGGCCGGCTACAGCAAGTGGGACGTGCACACGCCCTTCCCCATCCATGGCATGGATCACGCGATGGGCATGAAAAACTCGCCGGTGGGCTGGTTCACGTTCCTAGGCGGGTTGACCGGATACACGGGCGGCATGGTGATGATCTGGTTCATGAACTCCTACCATTATGACATCGTGGTGGGCGGCAAGCCGCTCTTCAGTGGTTTTTACTCGTTCCCGGTGGCGTACGAGTTGACCATCCTGCTCGGGGCCTTCGGGTCGATTTTGGGCATGTTGTTTTTAAACCGACTGCCGCGCCATCATCATCCGCTTTTAAAAAACAAGCGCTTTGCTCAGGTAACCCACGACAAGTTCTTCGTGGTCATCGAGTGCGACGACCCAAACTATAACGAGGCAAAAACCCGCGAGTTGCTGGAAAGCGCGGGGGCCAGCCAAGTGGAGATCGTGGAGGAATAGCATGATCCGTAATCTCATAGTTGGATTTGTCGCGCTGGTGCTGGTGGTCATTGGCCTGTTTGGGCTGCGTGGCGGCTCCTCGCGCAAGCCGCCGCTGGAGGTGTTCCCGGACATGGACCGCCAGCACAAGCTGCGGCCGATGGAGCCGAATTCGTTTTTTGCCAATGGATTGAGCTCGCAGTTGCCAGTGGTGGGCACCGTGCCACGCAGCGAGCAGATTGAGCTGGCGGATGGCACAAAGGTTTATCCGTTTGAGAATCATGATGCGATCACGGGCGGCACGGTAAACCTGGACGGCACAAACTACTTGGCCACAATCCCCATAAAGGTGGATGCCGCGGTGCTGGCGCGCGGGCGTGATCGTTTCGACATCACCTGCGCCATCTGCCACGGGCGGGCTGGTGATGGCCAAGGTGTGGTGAGATTGCTCGGCGTCGGCTTGGCCGCGGCCAACCTGCACGGTGGTGAGATTATTTCCATGCCCGACGGCCAACTTTACCGCACCATTGTTCGCGGCAGCAAAGAGGGCAAGGGCCAGATGAAGGGCTACAGGGCGGAGCTGAATGTTTCTGACCGATGGGCCGTGGTGGCCTACGTGCGAGCGTTGCAGTACAGCCGACTGGTGGATCGCGATGAGTTAAAAAAATACGGGAAGAATCCAGACGATATTCCCGCCGCTGAATGATGAGCACCGAGACCGCAAACGCCCCCGCGGGGAGCAGAGTAGACAGCAACATTTTGGAGCAGTTGCCCATGTTGCTGTTCCTCGTTGGTTTGGTGGGCTGTATCGCCGGTTACTTAACCGAGGATGCGAAGCAGTTTGCGCACTCGTACTTGGTGGCGTTCATGTTTTTCCTGAGCATCGGCTTAGGTGGTCTGTTCATGGTGATCATTCATCACCTGTTTGACGCATGGTGGTCGGTGCCCATCCGGCGCTACACCGAGCACTTGGCCTGCCTGTTGCCATGGATGGCGCTGTTCTTCATCCCCATCGCTTTGCTGTCGGAGGATCTTTACCCGTGGATGACCATGGTTCCGGGCGAGAGCCATACACTGGACGTTAAGGCGGCGCTGTTCAACAAGTCCACTTGGTTAATTGTCAGCGTGGCGCTCTTTGTAATCTGGGGCTTTTGGAGCAACAAACTACGCGGCTGGTCGCTGCGGCAGGACAAGGACGGTGCTGCCGAGTGCACCATTTATATGCGGCGTTGGGCGGCCTCCGGGGTTTTTGTTTTTGCCTTCACGCTGACAGTCGCTGCTATTTTCTGGGTGAAATCTCAGGAGCACCAGTGGTTTAGCACAATGTACGGCGTTTATTACTTTGCCGCCAGTGTGTGGCTGACCTTGGGCACCAGCTACGCCATTGCGCTGGTGATGAGGGAGACCAAGGCCATCCCGCTGATCGCCCGCGAGCAGCTGCACTGCATCGGCCAGTGGCTGTTTGCGTTCACGGTGTTTTACGCGTATATCCATTTCAGCCAATACTTTCTGCAATGGAACGCCGCGATGCCCGAGGAGACTTTTTGGTATGGCAAACGCGATCAGGGGACTTGGTCATACGTGGGCTGGCTGATTATCATCGGTCATTTCTTCGTGCCGTTCCTGACGCTGCTGCGCATCGACGCCAAGCTCAGCCTGCGCATCATGCTGCCCGTCATTGTGTGGGTTTGGCTGATGCACTACATGGACATGGTCTGGAACATCATGCCGCTCATTCATGCCGAGGGGCCATCGTTCCATTTCTCGGACTCGGCCACCATGCTGTTTATCGGTGGCGGATTGATGATTATTTTCCTAAAGAACTTCCGCCGACACCCGCGCTTCCCGCAGAAGGATCCGCGCATGTGCGAAGTGCTTAAAAACCAGGCCCATTCCCACTGACCAGAAACCATGAGCGACCACAACCCCAACAAACGCGGCGACTGGAAAACCCCCGAGGTTATGGCCTTGGTGATGTGTGCCGCGCTGGCGTTGTGGGGCGTGGCCTCGGGCACCTCTTCGGTGCGTGCGCGGGCCATGGATTCCGCGCGCGCTAACACCCGCCAAAAAGTCCGCGAAACTGCCGACGCCAAGGCCGAGACAGCGCTGACAACATTTGCTGCGGATTTAGGGAAGACTCGTTTCCGCGTGCCTCTGGATTTGGCATTGGGACATGTGGCGGAAAAAATGGAACAAAACGCGACTGCCTTTCGCGAGTTACTTGTTAGTCGCGCGCCGGATCCACTGGTGGATAAGGGGCGAGGGTTGTTTCAAGCCAAAATTTGCTTCACCTGCCACCAGACAGATCCAGCGGTGCCTGCGCCCGCCGGACTGGCGCTGAAGGCACCCAAATTCATAGGAGATTTTTGGGGCAAGGAACGCGAGGTTGAATTAAACTCAGATCCCGCTTCAGCCGCTTTTATGCCCAGCGGTAAATTTGAGAATGCGGTCATGGACGAGGCGTATGTGATTGAATCGATAGAGAAGCCTAACCTCAAGGTGGTCAAGGGAGCCGTGGCGGGCATGGCACCTTTGCCCACGACTCTTGAAGAACGCAAGGCGCTGGCGGCATATATTAAAAGTCTGAGCAATAAACCATGAGAACTAAAATGCACATTTTAATCGGGGCACTGCTGAGTGCCACGGCAATGGCGGGGGCGGACAAGCCGGATCCCAAGCTGGTGGCCAAGGGCAGGCTCCTGTTCCAAACCAAGATTTGTTTTACCTGTCACCAGGCCGACCCGGCAATAATCTCGCCAGCGGGACTGGCCCTCAGGGCGCCCAAGTTCATCGGCGATTTCTGGGGCAAGAAACGCAAAGTGCAGCTGGATGCCAACCCCGAAACACCGTTTTTCGAGGCCAGCGGCAAATTCGAGGAGGTGCTACTGGACGACAAATATTTTCTGGAATCCGTGGAGAAACCCATGCTCAAGGTGGTCAAGGATTCCATCCCCGGCATGGCACCGCTGCCCACCACGCTGGAGGAGCGCAAGGCGTTGCTGGCCTATGTTAAAAGCTTGAGCAAGCCGAAGAAATAACCACCGATGAACAACGAGAAAAACAGCCCCCCAGCACCTGCGGCTATCGACGCCGCGGGCCGCTTGCCCGTGCTGTTGCTGCTGGGCAGCGCGCTGCTGTGGCTTGTGGTGGCGAGCGGATTCGGGCTGCTGGCGTCGCTGAATTTTCACAAGCCCAGTCTGTTGGCCGACTGTCCTTTCTTCACCTACGGTCACCGCGCATCGGCAGCATGGACGGCAATGCTATTTGGCTTTGGCGGCAACGCGGCACTGGGTATCACGCTTTGGATGTTCTCTCGCTTGCGCACCTCGGAGTTGCGATGGCCCAACGTGGCCGCGCTGGGTGCCGCGCTTTGGAACTTGGGAGTCACGGCCGCGGTGGTGGGGCTGATAATGGGCGACGGCACGGGGCACGATGGCGTGGATCTGCCAGTGTACGCGATCCGCATCCTTCTGCTGGGGGGCGGTATCATGGCGGTTACGTTGGGGCTCACTTGTCTGACTGGGCGCTCCGATGAATTTTACGTCTCCACCTGGCATCTGGTGGGCGGCCTCATCGTTCTGCCGTGGGCATTGGTGACAATTTATCTTATGCTGGGAGAAATGCCAGTGCGCGGCGTGGCGCAGGCGACCGTCGCCTCGTGGGCGGTTAACAGCCTCACGCAAGTTTGGCTGGGCATGGTGTGACTGGCGATCATCTATTATTTCGTGCCCAAGATTTTGGACTGCCCGTTGTACAGCCAACAACTCGCCGGGATCGGATTTTTTGGCATCCTGTTGCTGGGTGGATTTCTCGGGGTTCATGAGGGCGCGCCGGTACCATTATGGGTTGTCCGGATCAGCGCCTTGGCGGCGGTGCTGTTCGCCCTGCCACTCGGCGCGGTGTGGTGGAATGTCCGCCGCACCATCGGCATCCGCGCCTTCGCCACATCGCACGATACCACTTTGGCCTTTGTCGGCGTGGCGTGGTGGAGCTTTCTCGCGGCGGGCGTGGCAACGGTGCTGCATCCGTGGATCAACGAGCACACGCATTTCACTCTGTTCACCGTGGCGATGAGGAAGTTGTTCGTCTTCGGCTTCCTCGGCATGTCTGCGTTGGGCGCGATTCATTATATCGTCCCGCGGTTGGTGGGCGCGGATTGGGACTGCCCAAAATGTTTTCGCCGGGCGTTTTTTTGTGCCACGGCCGGCCTGTTGCTGTACGTGGTGCCGATGCTGTACGGCGGCATCGCCCAAGGCGGCGTGATGAATGATGCCGGCCAAGCCTACACCAACCTGCCCGCCACCGCGCTGATAGCCCTGCGCGTAGCCTTCCTCGGCGAGCTGCTTATGCTGCTGGCCGCGGTGATGGTGCTGGCCGCTTTCCTGCGGCAAATAGCCATGCACGCATGCGACTGCTGCAACCCGTCGGAATTTATACAGATGATCAAGACTGCCCGCGATAAGGGAGGTGTGGAATGAACAAGGCACCCCATTATTTAATCGGCGCGATAGCGGCTCTTTTCCTGTCGTGGTACGGCATGGTCTGGGGCCCCGCCAGCCAGCAAAGCAGCCTGACTCCGCATGTGGATGGAGCGGCGGTTTATCCGCGCGACCGAGCCGGTCTCGCCAAGCAGGGCGCGGAAATCTACCGTGCCAACGGTTGTTACCACTGCCACAGCCAACAGGTGCGCCAAGGGCAAGTGGACTATTACCTGATGCTCACTCGTACTGGCGCCAGCGGGGAATCGTTGTTGGCGGCGATGAAAGAGCAAAAGGCAATTCCCGACGAGAACAGCACCGCAAGGGCGCAAATTGAACTGGCGATTTATCTGAGAAACGACGATCGCAACGCGACCGTTAACACGGCGGCACGGAATGCCCGGAAGAAACTCAAGAACACTGAAGACCGAACAGTAGTTTTATCACTGGCCGCGCTGACGGATCAGGCCACCAAGAAAAATGCCCGCGAGTTTCTTAAATTGACTGCCGAAGAAGCGGGGCAAGCGGGACGAGCGGCCATTGAACTGGCCGGCCCCATGAACTGGAGCATGGCCCAATCCAAGCTCGAGTCACTCAAGGACGCGAACGCTTCCGCGATGCTTCAGCCGCGCGAGCCGGGCTCCAAGAGCGACCAAGCACTTTGGGCGGACCTGCAACGCGACTGGGGCACCCGCCGCAGTGTCGCTCGCGACTACCTCTACGACAGTCCAGCCATGCTCGGCAGCCAACGCATTGGACCCGACCTCGCCGACATCGGCGGACGACACACCGATGCCGCGCGACATTATCAGCACCTTTATCATCCACGCTCAGTAGTGAAAAAATCCGTGATGCCGCCTTATACATTTCTATTTAACAAACGCGCCATTGCCGAGGGCACTCCGTTGGGGCCAAATGCCGTTACGGACGCCGAGGGCAAATCCATCCAGCCCGGCTACGAGATCACACCCAAGCCCGCAGCCCACGCACTGGTGGCCTACCTTTTAAGCCTGCGCCAGCCCGACATCGTGCCCGAGGCACCCGCGCCCAAACGCATGGCAACGTCATCGTCCAAGGAAAATCCCAAGTAGCATGAGCCAAGCCGCCGATAAGAAACCATTGCCAGAGAACGCCGAGCCAACCGCCGGTGCGACCGCCATTACTCCGGGCTTGATTATCGCCTTCGTGCTGGTGGCCTTCGTGGGTTTCATTCGCTCTAACATCGCTGAAAGCGCCCAGAGCGATTTCCCCGCGCTGGTCTACGCACCCTACACCGACGTGGCCCAATCCGCGGCCATGCAGACACGGTCGCCCGATGAAAAACAATTCGACCGTGGCGCGGCGGTTTACCAAACCATCTGCTCCGACTGCCACCAATCCAACGGCGCCGGCTCAGTGGAAAAAAATGCGCCGCCACTCGACGGCTCGGAATGGGTGACCGCCGCTGGCCCAGATCGTCTCATTCGGATTGTTCAGCACGGCCTCTCCGGCCCAGTCACGGTGAAAGGCAAGGTATGGTCCGCCGGCGTGATGCCGAGTGTGGGCGCCCCCCTGACCGATGAACAAGTGGCCGATGTGCTTTCGTACATCCGCAACTCTTGGAGCAACAGCAGCACCCACATCCACCCCGACAAAGTGGCCGAAGTGCGCGAAGCCATCGCCGACCGAGGTGCCACGCCCTGGACAGTGGTGGAATTGGAAGAGGTCAATCTCGACGCGGGCGAGTAATCCCCGCTTGCCAGCCTTCCTCAACGGCAACATCCTCCCCCCATGCAATCCATCCGCCTGCACTGGGCAGCCCTGTGCTTTTTCTCCCTGACCGCAATCGCCGCGCCGCGATTCTACGTGGCCACCTTCAGCGCCGATGTCACCGTGCCAAAGGGCCACGGCATGATGGGTGGACTTTGGAAATCCAAAAGCGTCGCCGACCCTCTTTACGCCAAAGGCGTCGTCCTGACCGGCGGCGACAAGCCCGTGGTGATGGTCAGCGTCGACTGGTGCGAAATTCGCAACGCCTCCTTTGACCGCTGGCGCGAAGTGCTTGCCAAGGCCGCCGGCACCACGCGGGCGCGCGTACTCGTCAGCGCAATCCACCAGCACGATGCACCCGTGACCGACCTAGAGGCCCAGCGCACCCTCGAGCGCCTTGGATTAAAAGGCAGCATCTGCGACCTCGCCTTTCACGAAAAAGCCGTTCAACGCACCGCCGCCGCCCTGCGCGCCGCCCTTAAAAACAAACAGCCCCTCACCCACATCGGTCTGGGCCAGGCGAAGGTTGAGAAGATTGCCTCCAACCGCCGCTATGTTTTACCCGACGGCAAAATCTCCTTTGGCCGAGGCAGCTCCAGCGGCCGAAATATCCTTGCCGCCAACGCTCCCGAGGGCACCATCGATCCGTGGCTCAAGACCATTTCATTTTGGAACGGCGACCAACCCATCGCCGCCCTCAGCAACTACGCCACCCACCCGATGAGCTACTACCGCACCGGCGAGGTCAGTTCCGACTTCCCAGGCCTCGCCCGTGCCCAGCGCCAAAAGGAAACCCCCGGCTGTTTGCAAATCTACTTCAGCGGCGCCAGCGGCAACGTCACCGCCGGCAAATATAACACCGGCGCGCGAAAAAACCGCGCCATCCTCGCCAACCGCCTCCACGCCGCCATGGCCCAAGCATGGAAAAACACCAAGCGACAACCGCTAAAACAAATCCAGTTCCGCAACGCCGAGATGCTCTTAAAACCCCGCAACCATCCCGGCTTCAGTGAAGCTGACTTTAAAAAGAAGCTCATAAAGGGCGGCAATCACTGGCAACAATGCCTTGCCGCGATGGGCCTCAGCTGGCGCCAACGCTGCGAGCGCGGTCAGCCGGTTGACGTGCCCGTCATTGACCTCGGCCCCGTGCAGTTGCTCCTGTTGCCCGGCGAAAGCTACGTGGAATATCAGTTGGCCGCGCAAAAAATGCGCCCCGACTCCTTTGTGTTCGTCGTCGGCTACGGGGAAGGCGGCACTGGTTACATCCCCACCGAAAAGCACTGGGCGGAAAAAGACCGTAACCTCGGCGACTGGTGCTGGGTCCACCCCGGTGCAGAGAAAGCAATGCTTCAAGCCATCCAAAAAGCACTCCTCGCCCCATAGCGCAGGACCACGCCACCACCCCCACGTGCCGCAGGCCGCCGAGCCTGCGGTAAGTAAGGGGGCTTGGAGGTCGGTAGGGCTTGTTAAGTTGGGGATGGTGCGTTAAAACTTTTGCATGGATTCCCGTGAGGCGTTGGTGGCTTTGAATCTGATCTCAGATGTCGGGCCGATTATGGTTCGTAATTTGCTCGATCAGTTTGGGAGTGGCCCGGCTGTTCTGCGCGCGTCGGTGCGGGATTTAATTCAGGTAGATCGCGTGGGGCCGGCGACGGCCGAGGCTATTGTACGCTGGGAAAAATCCGTTGACTTGGCTGGCGAGTTGCAGCGCATTCGCGATTTTGAATGCCGAATCATCACGAATGTAGACGACGAATACCCGCCGTTGTTGCGCGAGATTTATGATCCGCCAATCGTACTGTATGCGCACGGGGAGTTGACGGCGCGCGACCGTCATGCTGTGGCGATGGTGGGCACGCGCATGGCCACGCAGTACGGTCGCGCGATGGCGGGCAAGCTTGCCGGTCAGTTGGCGCGGGCGGGGTTTACGATTATCAGCGGCGGCGCGCGCGGCGTCGACACCGCCTCGCATGAGGGTGCCTTGGCTGCTGGTGGGCGCACCATCGCGGTGCTAGGCACGGGGCTGGACATTGTTTACCCCTCGGAGAACGCGGATCTTTTTAAGCGCATCCCGGAAAATGGCGCGGTCATCACGCAGTTCCCTTTTGGTCGCCGGGGAGACAAGCAGTCGTTTCCCATCCGCAACCGTATCGTGGCGGGCATGGCGCGGGCTACGGTGGTGGTGGAGGCCAATCGCGCGAGCGGGGCGCTCATCACGGCCAACTTCGCTGGTGAATATGGGCGCGCGGTGTTTGCGGTGCCCGGGCGTATCGACAATCCGCGCAGTGCTGGATGCCACGATCTCATTCGCGATGGCGCGCAGTTGTGCGGCGACGCCGATCATGTGCTGGAGGAGTTTGACCAGTTGTTCGGGTCGGCGGCAAGCGCGGCGGACGACCGGCCGATGCCGGAGTTGAGCGAGCAGGAAAAGACCATCTACGGCGTGCTTTCGCATGAGGAGCGCGGGTTCGATGAGATTGTGGGTGCGACGAGGCTGCCTGTTTCGGAGGTCAACGTCGGGTTGTTGCAGTTGGAATTAAAACGTCTGGCCAAGCAGTTGCCCGGGCGGCTTTTTATGAAGACCCGGTAGCGCGACGTTCTTCACCGCCGGTTAATAACAAATTCGGCAAAATATATCCACATGGCGTAGGTTGTGCTGGGAGATGAGAGAATGTGGCACGAAGGGCAACAAATCATCTGCACGAACGACCGCTTTTCCGGCGCGGTCTGGGAATGGACTTCGAGCGTCCCGCGCGCGGGGGTCATCTACACCATCATGGGCATGGATTATCTGCCGGAGTGGGGCAGCGCCGGTTGTGTGCTGGGCTTTCGGCTCAGGGAGCTTCCCACGCTGAGCCCGCGCACTTATTTCTCGGCCTGGCGTTTTGAGCCCTGCGCGTTCCCTGCATACGCGACGGGCAATCGACGACGCGAACGGCCGCTGGCCTGAAGCCGGGCGGGTGAGAGCCTCCCCCCTGCCCGCCCGGCAACGGGCTTTATGGAGCTTGCGTTTCATGCTGCCCAAGGGCAAAAACGCCCATGCTACAGCAGCACCAGAGGGCGTTTGCCGTGTCGACGCGGGGGCGGGAGTTTCACGAAATCACCGGGCAGGTGGAGGGTGTGGTGGATGAGTCGGGAGTGGGCACGGGGGTGGCGACGGTGCACCTGCATCACACGAGCGCTTCGTTGTTGATCCAGGAGAACGCTGATCCCAGTGTGCGGCGTGATCTGGAGCGGTTCATGGCGCGGGTGTGTCCGGACGGCGACCCGATGTTCGAGCACGATTCAGAGGGGGCCGATGACATGCCGGCGCATGTGCGCACGGCGTTGACGGCGGTGAACTTGTCCATCCCAATCACTGGCGGCCGGCTGGCGCTGGGCACGTGGCAGGGCATCTATCTGTGGGAGCACCGATTCGCCGGCCATGCGCGCCGGGTGACAGTGCATATGGTGGGGGAATAAATCTAGCGGGTTTTTAACAGCGCCAAGAAAGGCCAGATGGCGCTGAGGCACGACCGGTCCTGATTGTATTTCAATGGGTGTTTAGTTTTTCAGCGGTGGCGAATGGGCCTTGAAGGAAAGGCCATCCGCGCTGGAGGTCAGGCCGATCAGGGCAATGGGAAAATATTTCTCCACTTTTTTAAACTCAGGCAACAGCTTGAATTTCAGCCAGCTAAAATCCACGGGGTCGCCACCGCGCCATGGGGGGAGTATTTCCTCGATCTGATTGATGGCGTCCGGGTTGTTACGCAGGACGCGGAAGGCGGATCGGAAAATTTCCTTGCCGTCGTCATAGGCCAGCACGCCGCTCTTGAGTCCGCCCACTTGCGCGGCAGCTTTTTTAAGGCCCGGCAGGTCGCTGAGCGGGCGGAGGTTGTCATCCTCCGGGCCGCGCAGGAAGTCTTCCAGCATCTCCGGGTAAAGGGAGATCACGAGGTATCCCGCGGAGGTGGTCAGGTGGATTTTCTGGGCATCGTCACCACCACCACCCAGCGCGGCCAGCAGCTCGTAGGAGTAGATTGTGCGGCCGAGGAATTTGCGTTCCTTGGGCACATCGGGCGAGGCAAAGCTAATGAGATTGCGAATGGCCTTGAGGGTGAGGGCGGGTTTCTTGGAGGCGATCATGTAGATCGTCGGCTGCGAAGTGATGTCCTCCAGTTCCCCGCCCTTGGCGGGCATCGCGATGCTGATGAAATCGTTGCTAAAGATCTCGATGAAGCCTTCCTTTAATTTAAATTGAGGATCCTTTGCCTGCATGGCTTTCTCGAGGAAGGCGATCATTTGGCCCGCCTCGGGCGAGAGTTCCTGCAGGATGTCCTCGATGGATTTCCAGATCTTCGCCGGACTGTAGCGCAGGCGGGTGAACGAGGCCACGTTGGCACCGACAAAGGGCGGTGGGGCGACGCTCTCCGCGTCGGGAGTCATCATGGCGAACAGCCCGCGCCGTCCGCGCTCGGGGACTTCAAGAAACAACTCGCCGCTGTACAGGTCATCGCTCAGCGAGAAGCTGATTGATTTTAAATCCTTGAAGCCCAGCGCGCCGAGAATCTGGTCGGCGTTGGGCTGGAGGGGGGCATCGCCGGGGGCTTCCGCCTCGTCCAAGCCGTTCACGATCGTTTCCAGCACGGCTGCGAAATCCAGCCAGCCATAAACCGATGCGTCGCGGAACTGCGCCTTGAATTGACGCGCGAAGGCGGTGTGTTTTTCTAGCGCCTGGGTGCCTCCGCCGGCTTGGCGAAGGAGGAGCTTTTCAATTTCATCGGGATTGTTGCCGACCACCAGCAGGGTTCCGGACAGTCCGACGTGAAACTCCGGCCGGCGCCGACGCGGGGCGCCATCGCCTCCAGGCCGCTTGACGCTGTAAAAATTCACGCCGCGAATGTCGCGCTCGACAATTTTCCGATCTTTCTCGCGCAGCTTGGCGCGGGCCTCATCAATTTTCTTGGCCAGCGCGTCGG
>Ga0114993_10001484_pt1 | contig 26985 bp, 28 predicted proteins | sample ArcticOcean_MG_C_FD_87042 | JGI IMG/M metagenome (GOLD analysis project Ga0114993, IMG submission 87042) | Marine microbial communities from western Arctic Ocean - ArcticOcean_MG_CB2_150 | ecosystem: Environmental > Aquatic > Marine > Oceanic | place: Arctic Ocean: Canada Basin | collected...
CACCCATTAGAATCAACATCAGCGTAGCTGTTAAGCGGCGCCGCAGCGCTCCAGGTCGCGCCGTTGTCGGTCGAGCGCACGAACAGGATGTCCTCATCAGTACCGATACCGCCCGTGTCGTAGCCACTCGACCACACCGCCACCCAGTTGCCGGCGCTGTCGGTTGTCAGCTGGGGGGACCAGTCAATAGTAACGTCACCAGTACTTGGGCTGTGAAGCGGCGCAGCGGCGCTCCAGGTCGCGCCGTTGTCGGTCGAGCGCGCGAACATGATGGCAGGATCAGTAGTCGGGTACCCACTGGTCCACACCGCCACCCAGTTGCCGGCGCTGTCGGTTGTCACCGGGACCCCCCCGGCGCTGGTGATTGGGTTGTCCAGATGATTGTTAACCTGTTAAGCGGTGCGGCCGCGCTCCAGGTCGCGCCGTTGTCGGTCGAGCGCGCGAACAGGATGTCCCAATCACCACCTATGCCGCCGGTGTCGTATTCACTCCTCCACACCGCCACCCAGTTGCCGGCGCCGTCGGTTGTCAGCTCGGGGACCCTGTCGTTGGTCATGATGTTGTGGGCAATGGCGAGATCGACAGCAGCGTAGCTGTTAAGCGGCGCCGCATCTCCGAACTTCATGCCGGCGGCTCCCACCGGTGCGGCCGACAGTACCAGCATCGCCAGCACCGCCACCGTTAAAGCCGCTACGCTCACAACCTCCCGGACAGTCTCCAACCTTGAAATTGAAACCACGTCTGAATCCATGCCGTAAGGCCCCCTTTACCCATCGGCCGCGGCCCAGCGCGGGGACGGGAGTGTCCGAACACGCTAATAAACTTTTACCCGTACGGCAATGCCGACGACGCCGGTACCGGGCTGCAGGCGCTTATTGCCCGCGTACGCCTGCTGGGAGACGAAAACACTGTTGGCGCAACCGGGGGGTAGCCGTTCAGGCACCCGCCAGGCGACCCTTGCCGGCACCCCCATCCCCCTTGACATATATACCCCCGGGGGGTATATTCCCGGCATGGACGATGAGACCCGCAAGAAGGTTCTGACCCGGCTCAACCGGGCCGAGGGGCAGGTGGCGGCCCTGCGGCGCATGGTGGACCAGGACACCTATTGCGTAGACGTGCTCACACAGGTCGCAGCCGCCCAGGGTGCGCTCGGGCGAGCGGGCGAGATGATACTGTCGAACCACATTGAGACCTGCGTCAGCCACGCGTTTGAAAGCGGCAGCGCCGACGACCGCGCGGCCAAGGTAGACGAGCTGATGGAAGTGTTCTCGCGCTACAGCCGCATAGGGGCGCGCTGATGGTTTTTCTGGCCGAAGCCTGGGGCGTGATGCTCTCGCTGGCACCCTGGCTGCTGCTGGGCGCCGTCGTGGCCGGCCTGCTGCACGTCGCGCTCCCGGCCGGCTTCGTACACCGCGAGCTGGGCGGGCGGCTGGGCGTTCTCAAGGCCGTCGCGCTGGGCGTGCCGCTGCCGCTTTGTTCCTGCGGGGTCATCCCCGCAGCACTGGGGTTACGTCGCGACGGCGCCGGTCGCGGTGCCACGGTTGGATTCCTGATAAGCACGCCGCAGACCGGTGTCGACTCGGCCCTGGTGAGCGCGTCGTTCCTCGGCTGGCCCTTTGCCCTGTTCAAGATAGCGGCGGCCGCGGTCACGGGCATAGCCGGCGGTTACCTGGCGAGCGCGGTTTCGCCGGGAGCCGTACAAGGCGACGAACAACAGTCGCCCGACGAACAGGCCGAGCGCAGCCTGCGGGGAATGGCGTCACACTCGATCAGTATCCTTCGCACCATATGGCGCTGGATCGCGGTGGGCGTGCTGGCGTCGGCCGCAATCTCGACCTGGGTACCGCCGGGCTCACTGGCCGGGCTGGGCAGCATGGCCTCGATGCTGGCGGTGCTTGCCGTGTCGGTTCCGCTGTACGTGTGCGCGACCGGCTCGGTGCCCATAGCCGCGGCCCTGGTTGCCGGTGGCCTTCCGGCCGGCAGCGCGCTGGTGTTTCTCATGGCCGGCCCGGCTACCAACGTGGCCACCATAGGCGCCGTCTACCGTGCGCTGGGTGGGCGCACGCTGGCCGTGTACCTGGGCACCATCGTTGTCGGATCCATTGCAGCCGGCCTGCTCTTCGACTCGCTGCTGCCCGTGGGAGCCGCGGCCCTGCCCCACCACGGCAACGGGCCGGCGTGGTGGGAGCTGGGCTCGGCGTTGTTGCTCACGGGAGTGCTCGCGTGCTTTGCCGTGGGCGAACTGCGCACGGCGCTTACCCGGACCATGACCTCGCGCAGGACGGCCGACCTCGAGCTGACCGTCGAAGGCATGACCTGCAACAACTGTCGCACGCGACTGGAAACAGCGCTGCTGGCGACACCGGGCGTCAAATCGGCGGTCGTCGTGCTCGAGCCGGGCGGCGCCAGCGTATGGGGCGATGTCGACGAGCAAACGGTCCGCAAAGCGATAAGCGAGGCCGGCTACACGCCCCTGCCGGCCCGGGGCGCCTGACTGCTGTCAGGACCAGGCGGCGGCGATCTCGCGGGGCCCCGAGTAGGGCAGCCTGCCGTGCCCCCCGGCGGCACCCATGCCAAGCCCCGCTGCTGGACGAAACCGTGGCGCTGCATTACGGTCTTACGAGTAACGGCAAACTTTACTCTGTGTAGACACGGGCCTGATAACCGAGGAAACCAATACCATGGCCGATGACATTCCGCGCGGAGCCTCGTGCCCCCACCAGTTAAACCTGATGAACCCCGAGCTCATGAGCCAGGGGCTTCCGCACGAAAACCTGGCCGCCCTGAGACGAGAGTGCCCCGTCGCACTGCAGGAAAAAACCGAACACAGCGAAAAGTTCTGGGCGATCACCGGCCGCGAGGAGATCGATTATATTTCCAAGCACCCGGAGCTGTTCTCGTCGGCGACCAACGGTTCCCACCCCCTCCCGGGCGACCAGGACCCCGGGGTCAGCGATATAGTGAGCCGCTTGATCATCAACATGGACCCGCCCGAGCACAACCAGTATCGCAAAGTCGTAAGTAACGCGTTCAAGATCAGGGCCATCGACAAGCTCGAACCGATGATGAGGGAGAGAGCTCGCGAGATAGTCGACAGGGTTGCGCCGCGTGGAAGTTGCGAGTTCGTGTCCGAGGTCGCATCGGAAATGCCGCTGTTCGTCATCTGCGAGTTGATGGAAATGCCCACCGAGGGACGGCAGGAGTTTTCGGAGCTGGTCACTACCATGCTCGGCATGGACGACCCCGAGCTCAACGTAAGCTCGGTGGACGGCCAGCTCGCTGCGGCGCGGATCTTCGAGGTCGCGATGGGGCTGGCGACCGAACACAAGGCCAACCCGAAAAAGGGCACCGTGCTCGACGCGTTGCTGACCGGCTCGGTGGAAGGCGAGGCGCTGGACGAGTTCGAATTCTGCTGCTTCTGCCTCATACTCATCGCCGGGGGTGTTGAAACAACGCGCACGGCCACGGGCCAGGGCATGCGACTGTTGATGGAGTACCCCGACCAGTTGCAGAAACTCGTCGACGACCCTTCGCTGATCCCCGGCGCGGTTGAAGAGATTCTTCGATTTCACCCTCCGTTTAATTTCATGCAGCGCACCGCCACCAAGGACCTCACGCTGGGCGACATGGAAATTAAGAAGGGCGACATAGTGAAAATGTTCTACCCGGTGGCCAACCGCGACGAAGCGGTATTCGGTGACGACTCCGATCAATTTGACGTGACCCGCGCCGAGCGGATGCACGACCTGAGGGGAGAACACCGCACTTTCGGCATAGGCCACCACTACTGCATCGGGGCATACCTCGCGCGCTTGGAACTCTCGGTGATGTTCGAAGAAATCATTCCGCGCCTGCGCAACCCGCGCCTGGTGGGTGAAGCACGACCGCTGGTGTCCCACTTCGTTACCGGATTGAAAAAGATGCAGGTCGAGTTTGACGCCGAGGCCGGCGAGGGCTGAGTTCCGCGCACAAAAAAGGAGAGACAAGCATGTTGCAGAAATTTGTTCTTATTACCGGAGCCCTGGACTACCTGGTGGGACTGGCCACCTGGGGAGGCGCGCTGGCCGCCCCCGCCCCCGACCACTTCGTGGCCAACATGACCCTGGGCATGTTCCTGATGATGGCCGCCGCCTGCCTCGTGTGGGCGTCAAAAGACATCGCCGCGCGCGCCCCGGTAATAGTCTGGCAGGGCCTTGTGCGACTGACCGCCGTCGCCTCGGTTATATACGCGGTGCCCGCGGGCCTGGCCCACCCCGGGCTGTACGCCCTGGTGGTCTTCGACGGAGTAATCGGTCTCGTTTACGTCTTCGGCACCCAGCGATTCACCGGCCAACCGATGCTGCAGCTGCTGGCCTGGCGTAGCTGAGCCGAACGGCGGCCCGCGCCAGCGGAAAACCTGTCAGCTCAGATCAGCTGCCCGAGTATGACGAGCTGACCGCCCAGGCCCACGAACCAGACCAGCGTGCGCCAGGGCTGAAGGCCGGCCGTATACACGGGCACGTAAAGAACGCGGGCCCAGAAAAACACCGTGGCGCCCAGGGCCGTGGTCTCGTTGGCAAGGCCCGCCGTGTGGGCCACCAGCACGAGAGCGGCAAACGGCACCAGGCTCTCAATGAGGTTGGAGTGAGCCCGCACCGCACGATCGGTCCACTCAGGCACTTCGAGCGAGCTGTCGCGATTGCCCATCAGCCACTCCATGCCACCAGCCGCTCCGAAACGTCCGACCAGGTACAACGCGGGGCTAAGCAGCGCCAGGGTGCAACAGTAAACCAGCATCCATAGATCGATAGTCATGTTTCGTTTCCTCCCTTGTTCTTCTCGCCGTCACCGGGCAGGACCAGCGAAGCATCGAACCAACTAAGTATACGGTCGTTCTCGTCGCGGGCATAGGTATGCGACAGACCGTCTATCTCCCGGTATACAAGATCCGCGCCGGCTTCCCGGAGCTGCCCGGACGCCCAGCGCGCGGTTTCCACCGGGAACATCCAGTCCAAGGCACCGTGCACGAGATAAATACGCCTGCCCGCGGCCCGCTGCATGTTTCCTCGCTCGAGGTTTGCGGGGTGCAGTACCCCCGACATGGGAGCAATTGCAGTAAAGGGTGAATCTTCGGCAAGGCCGGTGAGCAGCGAGTAAGTCGCGCCGTCGGACAGGCCGGTGAGCAGGATGCTCGATCGCTTTACCGGCCAGCGCTCGGCGACCAGCTCGACCATGGCCCGCAGGGCCGGGCCGTCGATGTCTTCGCCCATCATCGACCAGGTCGAGCCCTGGGCGGTAGGGGCGAGAAGAAAAAAACCGCGCCCCCTCGCTTCTCTCAGCCAGCTCCACATGAAACCGCGCCCGTCACCCGAGCCTCCGTGCAGGGCTACCACGAGCGGCATCTCGGCGCTGCCGTCCCACCACTCGGGAACGTAGAGCGCGAAGCCACCGCGGGCCTTACGATCGTTGGCGTCACCGCCCAGGTGCACGCCCGTGGCCACACCCTCGCGCGGCTCGGGATCAAGCTCGTCGAGGCGATCGTGGAACTCCTGTTCGACAAAGAATCGCCCGAGCGGCGGGAATGTGCGCAGTGGGTAGAGTTGTTCGAGCGAACGGGTGAAGGCACCCATCGACGCGAGCACCTGCATGATGGCCTGCTCGGGCGATGCCTCTGAGCAGAAAAGATCGAAGGCCTCGGCCAGCGATCGGCCACCGGCCAACAGCTGGTCATTGAAGCCGCGCAAGGCCTCGGGCGGGCTGGCAGCCGCAATACCGTCCAGCCCCGAGGCGAGGCGCTGTCCCACCGGTTTCATGGCTGCGCGCAGGGCGGGCAGCTCGGGCGGATGCAGGCGGCGCTGCACCTGCTCGAAGCCGTCAAGAGTGGCCAGCAGCGGACCCACCGCGGCCGCCATCACCGCTTCGTAATCATCAGCCACCTACGTACCCCGCGGCAATCAGAACGGCAGTTCGTCGAGGGTGTCGGCCGTGGCGTCGATGGCGTCGTGAGCCTGGTTACCCGCAATCGGGACTATCGAAACCACCGCACCGGCGACCCGAAGCGGAACCGACACGATCTTGGTCAGCAGGCAGCCGGTGCTCATGAAACAACCCAGCAGCAGGGCGGCCCACATCCACCCGGCACGACGACCGTTGATGACATTGTTCATCGGGCCATTGTAGCGCGCCTGTGGCCGCGCTGCTCGCTACCGACCAAAACGCAACGGCAAATGCCTCGTATCAGCCGCGCACATCAGGCAGAAAGACAGTCACGCCACACGTGAAAACAGGAAAAATCGTGAAAAAAAACGACTCGCAGGAAAACGATCTCTTCAATCTCGAGGGCCGCGTGGCTCTCGTCACCGGCGGCAGCCGCGGCATGGGCAAGGAGATGGCGCTGGCCTTCGCCCGCGCGGGCGCCGACGTGGTGGTCGCCAGCCGCAAGGAGAAGGCATGCGAGGAGCTGGCCACGCAGCTCACCGAGCTCACCGGTCGACGCGCGCTGGGAGTCGGCTTTCACGCGGGCCGCTGGCAGCAGTGCGAGGAGCTGGTCGACACGGCCTACAAGCACTTCGGCCGCGTCGACGTCTTGGTAAACAACGCCGGCATGTCGCCGCTGTACCCTTCGCTCGCCGAGGTGAGCGAAGAACTCTTCGACAAGGTCATAGGCGTAAACCTCAAGGGGCCCTTCAGGCTGTCGGCACTCGTGGGCGAGCGCATGGCGGCGGGCGACGGCGGGTCTATTATAAACGTGAGCAGCATCGCCGCGGTGCAGCCGACGCCCAACGAGCTGCCCTACGCCACGGCCAAGGCCGGGCTCAACGCGCTCACCCTGGGCTTGGCCCGAGCCTACGCTCCCTCGGTCAGGGTCAACTGCATCATGCCTGGGCCGTTTCTCACCGACATCAGCAAGGCCTGGGACATGGAAGCGTTCGAACAGAGCGCCACCGCCCACATACCGTTGCAGCGCGGCGGCCGACCCGACGAGATCGTGGGAGCGGCGTTGTACCTGGCCAGCGACGCTTCGAGCTTCACCACCGGTTCTGTAATCAAGGTCGACGGCGGCACGGCCTGGCCGGCGGCCTGAGTCCACTCCGTTAGCCGTTGGCGATTATACGCTCGGCAAAATCACGGATACTGTCGAGCCCGGTCGCCTCCAGCGCAACGATGGACAATCCGTGCACCTGCTCACGGCGCTGCAGTTCCTCGACCATCTGATCGGTGGTTCCCGCGAGCACGGCCGGGTGACGGCTGAACTGCTCGGCCGTGAGCCCGAACATGGCAGCCGCGCCCTCGGCGGTCTCGGCGGCCTGCTTCTCGCTGTCGGCGGGCTGGTAAACAAAAATCGTCGTAGCGTAACGCACGGCACCGTCCGGCCGGCCGGCGGCTTTGGCCTCCTCCCGCACCAGCGCGAGCTTTTCGGCGACCGATTCGTCGCCGAAGGCGCTCACGCTTTCCAACGTGGTCGTACCGGCCTTGCCGATCTCGGGCACCATGTGGAGGATGTCGGCCCAGCGCCCGGCGCGCCTGAGTATGCCCTTGCCACCACCGCCCAGCATCAGCGGTGGTCGCGGCTGTTGCATCGGGGTCGGCCTGACCACGGCGTCGCGCAGGCGATAGTGCTCGCCGTCAAAGCTGCAGGGCTCGCCGGTCCACAGTGCCTGCATGATCTCCACCGCCTCGTCCATCATGCGCAGGCGCTCGGACACCGGCGGAAAGTCCAGGCCGAACATCTCAAACTCGGACCTCGTCCAGCCCGCACCCACACCGGCAATCACGCGACCTCCACTGAGCTCGTCAAGCTGGGCAAACTGGCGCGCGAGCATGGCCGGGTGACGAAACAGCGTGCAGGCAACGTGGCTGCCCAGCTTGATGCTACGCGTGCGCTGGGCGATGGCACCAAGCAGCGCAAACAACTCGTAGGTCGGCTGCTCGGTCTTGAGCTCGCCCATCTGTTCAAAAAGATAATGGTCGGGCACGAAAGCGGTCGTAAAAGCCAGCGACTCGGCCAGCTGGGCCTGCTCAACAAAAGCCTCCAGGCCGTGCCCTTCCTGCTCGACCTGCCCTCCCCCGACTACTACTGCGTACTCCATGACGTCTCCCTTGCGCGCCAGCGGCGCCGACAAGGTGTCGCCGTCTCAGGTCGTAAAGGCAACCAGCGCGCGAGCCGTGGTCAGGAGAAGTAGTCGTCGAGGCTCTCGCGTATGCGCGGCGCCAACACGTACAGTCCTATGACGTTGGGCAGTGCCACTACGAACAACAGTGCGTCGGACATGGTGAGCACGGCGTCAAGATCGAGCACACACCCCAGCACGACGAAAGCGCAGTAGACCAGCTTGAAAGAAAGCTCGGCCACCCGCGAGTCGCCCACCAGGTAGGTCCAACCCTTGAGCCCGTAGTAACCCCAGGCGATCATCGTGGAGTACGCGAACAGCAGCGCGGCCAGGCCGACGGCTGCCGGCGCCCACGGCAGCGTGCTCTCAAACGCGCGCGAGGTAAGCGCCACTCCCTGTACCCCGCTGCCCGCCAGCGATGGTTCGTACACCGTGGTGAGAATCACCAGCGCCGTCATGGTGCAGATCACCACCGTGTCGATAAACGGTTCGAGCAAGCCGACCAGGCCCTCGGTGGCAGGGTGGTGGGTGTTGACCGCCGAGTGGGCGATAGCGGCCGAGCCGAGCCCGGCCTCGTTTGAAAAAGCCGCGCGGCGAAATCCCAGCATCATCACGCCCAGCACGCCGCCGCTTATGCCCTCGGGCGAAAACGCCCCGTGCCATATCGAAGCAAACGCACCCGGGACCTTGTCGAAGTTAAGGCCGATGACCAGCAGCGCACCCAGGCAGTAGAACAAGGCCATGAACGGCACCAGGCGAGTGGTGACACGGGCTATGGATTGTATGCCGCCCACCAGCACCAGGCCCACGGCTACGGCCAGCAGCAGGCCCACCTCCAGTGAGTGCCCGGCCATGGGGCCATCGACACCGCCGGTCACGACCAGCAGTTGTTCGAAAACCTGGTTGCTCTGGAACATGTTGCCCGCGCCCAGGCAGCCCAGCACTATGGCCACCGCATAGAACCCGCCCAGCGCTCGACCAGCCAGCGGCCAGCCACGCTCGGCAAAACCCGCGCGCAGGTAGTACATGGGGCCGCCCGACACCTGGCCGTTCTCGTCGACCTGGCGGTAGCGTACCCCCAGCACGCACTCGGCACACTTGGTGGCCATGCCCAGCAGGCCGGCAACCAGGAGCCAGAACGTGGCACCGGGGCCACCCATGGAAATCGCCACGGCCACGCCGCCTATGTTGCCGATGCCCACGGTGCCCGACACTGCCGTCGAAAGCGCGCCCCAGGCACTGATCTCCCCGCTCGAATTCGGTGAGCGGCGCTTGCCGGTAACTATGCGCAGGCCCTCGGCCATGCCACGAAAATTGATGAGGCGCAGGTAGAAGGTGAAAAACAGGCCCGCGCCTATCAACCAGGCCACGATGAGCGGCACCTGCGCGTCACCTATGGGTACAGCGTAGAAAACTACCGCGGCCATGGCGTCGGCCACGGGCCCAAGCACTTCGTTGACCGCGCCGTCTATGCTGTTCAAACTGGTCCCCCCATGAAGATAGGCATACTTCTCACCGACTCAGTCCAGCCCGCGCTCGCCGCCACGCACGGCCAGTATAGCGACATGTTCGCCCGCCTGCTCGGTAGCGTCGAGCCGTCGCTCCAATTTGTCTCCTACAACGTGCTGCATGGCGAGTTTCCCAACTCGATCCGCGATTGTGATGGCTACCTGATGACCGGCAGCCGGCACAGTGTTTACGACAAGTTGGAGTGGGTCGCTCCGCTCGAGAGCTACGTCGTACGGCTGGCCGAAGCGAGCCAACCGCTGTTCGCCGTGTGCTTCGGCCACCAGTTGGTTGCCCGCGCTCTGGGCGGCCACGCTGAGCTGGCCGAGCAGGGGTGGACGCTCGGTGTGCACAGCACGCGCATCGAGTCGCCGTTCCCGTGGGCCACTGCCGGCACGCACGGTAAGCTACGACTCATACACAGCCACCGCGACCAGGTGACGCGCCTGCCCGACGGCGCCAGTCTTGTGGGCTCAAGTGACGCCTGCCCTGTTTCAATGTACCGCATCGGCAAGCACGTGATGAGTTGCCAGGGCCACCCCGAGTTCAGTCGCGAGTACGCGCGGGGCTTGTACGAAAGCAGGCGTGGGTTGTTCGGGGATGATCTGTGGAACCGGACACTGGCTTCGCTGGCCGAAGACACCGACGACCGGCTCATGGCCCGGTGGGCCGTAGAGTTTTTTCGCAATGCCGCCGGCAGCGACTGACTACACACCGGCCTGTCGCCCTCTATGGTAATGGAACCCTGGCTTCTCCAGGTACTCAAACAAGCGGGCAAGTAAGGCGCCCGCCTTTCCTTGTCAGTGGCGGCAGCTTAATCCTTACGGCGGTATTCCGCGTGGCCCCGAGGAGAAACATCAACATGACAACGCACAGTCTCAGCCTGGCCGAACGCGCGCAGCAGCTCTTGCTCAACGGCTTGATGTCACTGCCATCACCGCTGCAACGCCTGCTGGCCGGTGGCAGACCCACCCGCGTGGACGGCCTCACCTTGGACGCTGACGTGCAACTGCTACTGCGCGTAATGTCTTTCGCCGACCTCCCCTCCTACGACGACATGACGGTCGCCGAAGTCAGGCAACACGTAGAAAGCGGCGCGGCGGTGATAGGCGGCCACCCCATAGACTTGCGACGGGTGGAGGATCTCACTTGCGCGGGCGCCGACGGTGACCTGGCCGCGCGCCTCTACGTACCCCATGCTTGTGCCGACGGTGGTGGCTTGCTGGTTTACTATCACGGCGGAGGATGGGTGGTGGGCAGCCTCGACAGCCACGACCAGCCGTGCCGGTTCCTGGCCGAGGCCGCCGGCGTCAAGGTGCTGTCGGTGGACTACCGGATGGCACCTGAATACCCTTTTCCGGCAGCCGCTGATGACGCCCTGGCTGCATTTCGCTGGGCGCTGGCCAACGCTGAGCAGCTGGCGATTGACCCCGCACGGATTGCGGTTGGCGGCGACAGCGCCGGTGGCAACCTGGCTGCCTCGGTTTCACTGCGCGCCACGCACGACGGCGGACCCTCGCCGGCCTTCCAGCTACCCATCTACCCGGTCACCGACCTGTCGGCCCGCAGCGAATCGTACCACTTGTTTGCCGACGGTTTTTTCTTGACCGCCTCGCAGATGGAGTGGTACATCCGCCACTACAGCGGCGGCGACCAACGCGCGGTCGAAGACCCCTTGGCCTCGCCGTTGCTGGCCGAAGATCTCTCGGGCCTGCCGCCGGCCTACATCGCCACGGCCGGTTTCGACCCCTTGCGAGACGAGGGCGAGGCCTACGCCAGGCGACTCGAACAAGCCGGGGTGCCGGTAACGCTGCGTCGGGTAGAGGGCCAGGTACACGGCTTCGCCAACACCACCCAGGTAAGCCGCGGCGCCCGCGCCGCCATGGCCGAGGCCGCCGCCGCGCTTGCCGCCGCTATTACCTGACCGCCCCGTCGCCGATGGTAAACACAACGCCCGACAACACTGTAGCGGTCGGGTGCAGGTCGGGCCACGACTCGACACCTACTACCAGCGGATCGTCGGGCAGCGCCACGAAGTCGGCCCTCAAGCCAACGCGTATGCTACCGATCTCGTCTTCCATACCCACCGCGTAGGCCGCGTCGCTGGTGATCGCGAGCAGGGCCTGTCCCGGGGTAAGCGCCTCGTCGGCCCCGCGCGTGTTGCCGTCATGGGTGAGACGAGTGGCAGCGGCCCAGGCCGCGAGCAACGGACGCGCCGGCCCCATGGGCAGGTCGGAATGCAGCGACACCTTCACCCCGCGTTTGACCAGCGACCCCAGCGGCGTGATCTTCTCGGCGCGCGGCAGGCCCAGCCCGCGCTCGGCGTATATATCGGCCATGAAGTAGTTGTAGTACACGTTGGCTGACACCAGCACTCCCGACGCGGCCACGCGGTCGAGTTCGGCCGGGCGCGCCTGCGCAAAGTGATGAAGGGTCGAGCGGTGGTCCTCACGCGGATGCTCGGCCTGCAGTTGATCAAGCGCGTCGAGCACCGCCACCTGGGCCGCGTCGCCGTTGCTGTGCACGTGCAGCTGGTAGCCCGCTTTCCACCAGGGCGCGAGACCGTCGGCCATGCGACCTGGCTCGGTGTTCCACTCGCCCACTCCACCCTCCAGGTAACCCGGCGGTTGCATGCGCATCAACAGGGAGAAGAACGCGCCGTCGCCTATCATCTTGACCTGGCGCAAAAAGGCCAGGCGTTCACTGTTGCGTTGCGGCAGGGCCTCTACCCGGTCGAACAGATCATCGCCCCACTCACGACCCAGCGCGAGGGGCAGCGGCACCAGCCGGGTGCGAAAAGGCACGTCGTCGCGGTCGAGGTTGCGCTTGAGAATCGGCCACTCGCGCTCGTCGCTGAACATGCCGTAGGCCATGTCGACAACCGTGGTAATACCGCCGCTGTGTATCATCTGCCGCACGATCGAGTGACCGCGATCCATGGCCTCTTCGCCCAGCACCACCGGGGACAGCGTGCCCAGCGCGACCAGCAGCCCCAGCTCCGAGAGGCGGCCGGTGGGTTCGCCGTCTGCGCGCAAAGCGACACCGGGCAAGCGCGCCGCCGTCTCGCGGGTGACTCCCATCCACTCGAGCGCGACCGAATTGGCTATGATCTCGTGAAACGAACGGTGCCAGGCCACCACTGCACGCGTGGTGGACACCGAGTCGAGCGCATCACGGTCGAGTCCCACACCGTGAAAGAAATCGTGGTAGCCCCAGGTGATCAGCGGCTGCTCGGCGTCGTCAAGAGCGGCGTCGAGTTCGCGCAGCCTGTCGAGAAAAGCCTGCCTGCCGCGTATGCCCTTGATCGTTCCGCCGGGTAGCTCCCAGTCAAACGGTGCCGTTATGGGTAACGCCAGCAGCATGGCGGCCATGTCGGGATGCAGGTGGTTCTCCACGAAGCCGGGCAACAGCACCTCATCGGCAAAGCGTTCGTCAATGACGCAGCCCTTGCAGCCGGCCAGCGGCGAGAGCTCCTCGCGGCTTCCCACCGCGATGATCCTTCCATCGGAAACGGCCACGGCCTCGGCGTGGGGGCGAGCCGGATCCATGGTCACAATGCTGCGGGCGACGAATACCGTGGTGGCCGGTGCACGCGTGCAAGCAGCAGCGGCGGCAAGAGCCACGCAGATCACCGAAACAGCCAGCTTGTGCTGGCACCAACCTGAAATCGTGTGGAGCATGCGCGAACCCTATCAAAATGGGGAGGCGTCCGATAACCCCCTTTTGGGGATTGGACACAGCGTGGGCGAGTCAAAATATTATCCCCATGGAGAATAAGGGCTACGGCCAACGCACCGTCGCAGGGCCACTTGCCGGCTACCGGGTAATCGAACTCACCTCCACTGTGTCCGGCCCGCTCGCGGGAATGATACTGGCTGACCAGGGCGCCGATGTCATCAAGATCGAGCCGCCGGGCATAGGCGACCTCGCGCGCTTCATGGGAAACATCCGCAACGGCACGGCGGCCATGTTCTCGACCATCAACCGCAACAAGCGCTCGGTTGCGCTCGACCTCAAGCAGGACGACGACAAGGCCGTCCTGCTGGGGCTGGTCGAAACCGCCGACGTTCTCATCGAGAATTACCGCCCCGGCAAAACCGCTGCGCTGGGCCTCGACTACGAATCACTCGCACGCATCAACCCGCGACTGGTCTACGCGTCGATCACCGGTTACGGCCAGTCGGGCCCCTACGCCCGCCGGCGCGTGTACGACCCACTGGTCCAGGCCACCATCGGCATGGCCGATGCCCAGGGGGCGGGTAGACAGGGCGGCAAGCCGGCCAACGTGCGCACGGTGTTGTTCGACAAGGTGGCAGGTATGACCGCTGCCCAGGCCGTGACCGCGGCCCTGCTGCAACGCCAACGCAGCGGCCGGGGTCAATTTCTGCCGGTGTCGATGATGGACGCCGGACTATACTTTCTGTGGCCCGACGCCATGTGGCGGCACACGCTGCTGGGCGACGACATCAGCGAACAGGGCGAACTGGCAGACTACTTTCCGCTGTTCGCCACCAGCGATGGCCACGTGGCCATGATCGTAATCATCGACGGTGACTTCGCCCGCGTATGCGAGGGGCTGGGCTGCCAACTGCACAGCGACGAACGCTTTGCCACTTTTGCCGGGCGCGTTGCCAACCGCGGCGACCTGGCAGATGAGATGAACCGCGTGCTCGCCGGCCACGACACCGAGGCGGTGTGCAGCCTGCTCGACGAGCTCGACATCCCGGTGGCCGCGGTCAACGGTCCCGGCAACGTGCACGAAGACCCGCAGGTGCAGCACTCGGGCACGCTGGTCGAGGTCGAGCACCCGCTGGGCGGCAAGTCGAGGCTGCCCAGGCCACCGCTGGTCTTTGACGAGCAGCCGGGTGGACTCGGCTGCTGCTCCCCCCTGCTGGGTGAACACAGCCGCGAGTTGCTGGTCGAACTCGGGACCGACGAGGAACACATAGCCCGTATCGAGAAGCGCGACCGCGCCAACCGCGAAGCCTTCGGCGGACTCGACCTCACCAAGCTGCGCTGATCGGGGCGCTCCTGGCCGTGCCAGCTGACGGCAAGCTCGTTCGGCCCCTGAAAGGGCCTATGCCGTTACTTGCGCGCCAGTAGGTGCAGGCTGACGATGGCCTTGCGGTACTCGTCGGCCTGCTCGCGGCTGATGCCCATGGACTCGATCATGCGCGCCACGTCGGGGTCGTCGAGTGAGAACATGTCGCCGAAGCAGGACTCCTTCGTGATTTCCACAGAGGCGAAACCGGCTTCGCGTATGGTGTCGAGATAACGTTCTCGCAGCGAGGCGCCGCCCACGCAGCCTATCCACGCGTCGATGCTGCCCAGCACTTCGGCGGGCAGCTCGCGGTCGAGCACGATGTCGCTCACCATCACGCGCCCGCCGGGCTTGAGCACGCGGTAGGCCTCGGCGTAGACCTTCTCTTTTTCGGGCGAGAGGTTGATGACGCAGTTCGACAGGATGACGTCGACGCTTTCGTCTTCAAGCGGCAGTTGCTCGATGAAGCCCTTGCGGAACTCCACGTTCTGGTAGCCGCCGGCCTCGGCATTGGCCCTCGCCTTTTCGAGCATCTCGTCGGTCATGTCCACGCCGATCACGCGACCCGTGGGGCCGACCGCAGCAGCCGCGAGAAACGAATCCATGCCGGCGCCCGAGCCGAGATCGACCACGACCTCACCCGCCGACAGCGAGTCAATAGCCGTCGGGTTACCGCAACCCACGCCCAGGTTGGCGCCGTCGGGCACGGCCTCGAGTTGCTCGGCCTGGTAGCCCACCCGCGCACTGGCGGCGTTGACGTCTTCGGTACCGACGGCCGAACCGTCCACGGCCACCCGCGCGTAGCCCTTGCGCACCTCGTCTCTCAGTTGCTCGTTGTCGGCCGGTCGATTTTCAGTGCTCATCGTTCATCCTCACGCTGCCAGTCCCCGGCAGCAGTCCTCGGTGAGAAACCCCACCAGTTGTTTCATCGATTCGAAGTCGGGGCTGTAAATACGCGACCGGCCGCGCTTCTGGCAAATCACGATGCCGGCGGTCCTGAGCTCCTTGAGATGGAAGGACAGCGTGGCCGGGGCCAGGCCCAGCTCTGCGGCCACCGCGCCGGCTGCCAGGCCCCCGGGACCCGCCTTTACCAGCAGGCGGAATATCTCGAGCCGGGCCTCCTGGGCAAGTGCACCCAGCATTTCGACCGCAACGGCCGTTTCCACAGGCGCCACCGTTCTCGCTGGTTTTGTTTCCATATTTCCAATACTAGCCAACTATTGTGGCTTGTCAAGCAGGATTGCGACCTCCTCCCCTTCCGATAGAGGCGGTGGGTGGGTAAAAACAACAGTTATGGCATGGGATTTTCAAACAGACCCCGAATACCAGGAGAAACTCGACTGGGCCGACCGCTTCGTAGCCGAGAAAATCGAGCCCCTGGACCTGGCCTTTCCCGAGCCCGCGGCACCCTTTGACCGCCGCAATCCTGATTTCAAGCGCCTGACCGACCCGCTCAAGCAGCAGGTGCGCGAACAGGGCCTGTGGGCCTGCCACCTGGGACCCGAGCTCGGCGGCAAGGGCTACGGACAGTTAAAGCTGGCGCTGCTCAACGAGATCCTCGGGCGCTCTGCCTGGGCCCCGGCCGTGTTCGGCTGCCAGGCCCCGGATACCGGCAACGCCGAGATACTGGCCCACTACGGCAGCGACGAACAGAAATCCCGCTACCTGCAGCCACTGATGGACGGCGACATGGTATCGTGTTTTTCAATGACAGAGCCGCAGGCGGGTTCCGACCCGTCGGAGTTCCGCTGCACCGCAACGCGCGACGGCGACCACTGGATCATCGAGGGCGAAAAATATTTTTCGTCGCACGCCGACTTTGCAGACTTCATCATCGTGATGGCGATCACCGACACCGAGGTGCCCGTCTACCAGGGCGCGTCGATGTTTCTCGTGCCCGGCGACGCCGAAGGGCTCGAGGTTTTACGCAACACCGGCCTGGGCTGGGAGCCCCTGGGCACCGGTAGCCACCCGCACTTGCGTTACAATAAGGTGCGCGTACCCGCCGACCACCTGTTGGGCGGCGAGGGCCAGGCCTTCGCCATCGCGCAGACCCGGCTGGGCGGCGGCCGCGTGCACCACGCCATGCGCACGATGGCCATGGTCAAGAGCGCCTTCGACATGATGTGCGAGCGCATGCTCAGCCGCCGCACACGTGGCAAAGAACTTGCCCGTCACCAGATGATGCAGCAGTACGTAGCCGACAGTTTCCTGCAGATCGAGCAGTTCCGACTGCTGGTGCTCTACACCGCCTGGCACATAGACCAAGCGAACAGCGCCGATGAAAACATTGCCCAGCGCCACCGCGACCTGGTGCGCACTTACATAGCGGCCGTAAAAATACAGATGGCCGAGGTGCTGCACGACGTCGTCAGGCGCGCGGTACAGGTGCACGGAGCGCTGGGCTGCTCCAACGAAATGCCCCTGGCGCGGTTGTGGATGACCGTGCCCATCATGGCCGTGGCCGACGGCCCCAGCGAGGTGCACAAGATCACCGTGGCCAGGCAGGTGCTCAAGGGCTACAAGCCAGCTGATGGCCCGTGGCCCGATCGTTTTCTACCCGAACGCACCGAGGAAGCCCGCCGTCGTGTGGCCGAGGCCCTCGAAAACGAGATCGCCAACCTCTGAAAGGCCCCACGACGAGAGAAAAAACGATGCCCGCCAGCCAGCACGACCTCGAGCACATAGAGAAAGCCGTTAACCCCTTGGCGCTGGCACGCTGGATGGACGAGCGAGGATTGCCCGGCGCCGGCTCGCCGGTGGAGGCGAGCTTCATAAGCGGTGGCGCGTCGAACGAAATATTTCTGGTCGAACGCGGTGGCGAACGCCTGGTCATGCGACGGCCGCCCCTGAAAGTGCCCAGCGGTCGTAACGAGACCATGCTCCGGGAGTACCGGGTGCTCGAAGCGCTGCGCGACACCGACGTGCCCCACTCGCGGGTGCTGGCTGCCTGCGAAGACACCGGCCTGGTAGGTGCCTGCTTCTACCTGATGGAGCACGTCGACGGTTGGTCGTGCATGAACCTTGACGGCTGGCCCGAACCTTTCGACGAGGACCTCGTGGTACGCCGATCGTTGGCATGGGAACTGGTGGACGCGATAGCCAGGCTGTCGCTCGTAGACTGGAAGGCCAACGGCCTGGAGGGCTTCGGGCGGCCGGACGGTTTTCACGAAAGGCAGGTGCCGAGGTGGACCGCCCACCTCGACTCGTTCAAATTTCGCGAACTGCCCGGTCTCGACGAGGCAGCCGGCTGGCTGTCGGAACACGCCCCGCTGGCCTACCGGCCGGGAATAATGCACGGCGACTACCAGTTTGCCAACGTAATGTTCCGCCACGGAGCGCCCGCGCGAATGGCAGCAATAGTTGACTGGGAGATGGCCACCGTGGGCGACCCCCTGCTCGACCTCGCCTGGGTGATAATGGGCTGGCCCGACGAGGGAGAAGACCGTTCAAGCTCCGGCTACGTCGACTACTCCGGTATGCCAAATCGCGACGAGCTGTGCGAACGCTACTCACGCGTGAGCGGGCGAAGCACCGACGACATCGACTACTACGTCGTGCTGGCCCGCTTCAAGATGGCCTGCGTGCTCGAGGGTGGTTACGCGCGCTACAAAAAGGGCGGCGCCGACAACCCGAAGATGGCTATGTTCGGCGACGTGGTGCTCGACATGGCACGCCGCGCGAGCGAGCTCGCGCGCAGCACCGACTACGACGGCTGAGCGCCGCCCGAATTGCCACCGCCCCAGCGCCTGTAGCAGGCGATCGTGATCCAGTAGAACAACGGCGTCATCAACAGCCACGGCGACTGGGTCTGCAGTTGCACGGGACGCCCTCCCAGCTCGAACAGGGTCGGGTTGAACCACGGACCTCCCGGCATCATGGGCCCCCAGGACAGCTTGAAACCAGCACTCACCTGCTCGTGGTACACTACCGTTTCAATAAAAACGTTCTGCGCCATGAACCAGGTAAACAGCAGCGCGAACGCACCCCAGTGCCAACGCTCAAACGCCTTGTTGCTACGACCGTAAGCCAGCCACACCATCGCCAGGCCCGGCATGCACACCACCCCCGCGTCGCCCAGCGAGTTAGTGAGCCAGTTGATCCAGGCGGGCACGGCCCGGCTCATGACCTCTGGACGGCGCATGTCTACCGGCAGTCCGTCGACCAGGCCGGCCGAGATCCACAGTTCCCAACCGAACACGCAGACCGCGAGCGACAGCAGGTACACCATACCCACCCAGCGCGGCAGCCGCCCAGAAGCGTACGAAACCGCGACCACCGCCAGCGACCCGAAAGCCACCACGTAAATCATCACCGCGGTGACCAATTGTTGCGTTGTCATTGTTGTCCACTCCGGGCGTGAGGCCCCACGGCCTGCAGTTCTTGATAGGTATCACGGATCAGCGAGCAGTGGGCACCCGCTTCTTCGGCCGCTCGCAGCGGGTTGCCGTAGATGGCCTCTATCTCCAGCGGTCGGCCGGCGCGGTAGTCGAGCAACATGCTTGGGCTGTAAGCCGCCATGGCCTCGGTGTCGCGCAGCATTTTCTCGACAAACTCCGGCTCGATGTCGCGCCCGCAAGCCCCAGCCGCACGTACGACCTCCAGCATGATCTCGCGACAGCGCGTTCGCAGCGAAAGATCGCCCATGAGGACATCGGTGGTACAGTCGTGCAGCACGCAGAGACCGTTGTAGGTGATGTTCCAAACGAGCTTCTTCCAGCGACCGAGCAGCAGGTCTTCTTCCGTGCTCACCTGCAGGCCGGCGCGCTCGAAGTCGGCCGCGATATTTTCAACGAGGCCTGTCACGCCGGCCGCGCAACCATCTGCCGTCCACTGTCCCAGGCGCACGGCACCGTAATCGAGGTGACGGATGTGCCCCGGGCCCAGCTTGTTGGAACACAGGAAGGCCATGCCGCCCAGGACTTCGCGCCCAGGGCAGGCCCGCGCCGCGAGATCCTCCATGAACAAACCGTTCTGCATGACCAGCACCGCCCCACCCTCGCGCACGGCGGACGGCAACAGCGCGGGCAACGATTCGTTGCTCGTGGTCTTGAGCGCGACCAGGGCCACGTCGGCCGGCTCCATGTCCTCGGCCGAGGAATAAATGACCGGTTGAGCAACGGAAAAATCGCCTTCGGGCGACTCGACCCGCAAGCCACTGGCCCGCACCTGCTCGTAGTCGCTGTGCAACAGAAAGCGCACGTCGAGCCCGGCGCAGGCCAGGCGCGCCCCGTAGTAGCCGCCCAGGGCGCCGGTGCCGATGATGTTGTAACTGCGTTCGCTCACAGGCCTGCGCGGACACCCCGGAGGCACCGCGACCCGAGGCTATCCTGATCGCCGCCACCAATCTATAGTCGGCAACGGTGAGCACGCCCGACGACTACGATCCGTTTTTGCCCGACACCATCGCCAGCCCCTGGGAGTTCTACGCCGCGTTGCGCGAGCATGCCCCGGTGTACCCGCTTGAGCAGACCGGTTACAGCCTGGTGTCGCGCTACGACGACTGCCGTGCCGCGGCACTGGACCCCGATACCTTTTCGTCCAACCTGGTCGCCATGGTAGTGGGGCTGACCGGCCAGGCCCCGGCGTTGCTCGAAGTTTCATCAGCTACGACCCGGCCGGTAGACGTGCTCGCCATAGCCGACGAGCCGGTACACGCCCGCCAGCGCAAGGTGGCCAACAGCGCGATGACCCCCCGACGTGTAGCCGCGATGGAAGACGGTCTGCGCGGCCTGGCCGGCCAACTGGTAGAAACGTTTCTCGCCCGCGACTCCAGTGACGACTGGATGCAGGCAGTGGCCAACGAAATGCCCGTGCAGGTGGTCTGTCGGCTGGTGGGCCTGCCGCTCGAAGACCGAGTGCAGTTGCGCGCCTGGGCCAACGACGGCTCGGCGCTGTTGTCCGGAGTGCTAAACGACGAACAACTGGCACGCTACGCCGCAAGCGTGATGAAACTCAACGCCTACCTGGCCGACGCTTTTCGCGCAGCCCGCGACTCGCCAGGAGACAACGTGCTGGGCGTACTCGCCCGCGCGACCCACGAAGACGAGGACTTCCTCAGCGAGGACGAGGTAGTGGCCATTCTGCTGCAACTGCTGTCGGCCGGCAGCGAATCGACCGCGGCCCTGCTGGGCAGCGCCGTACTGCTGCTGGCCCGTGACCCGCAACTGCAACAGGCACTGCGCGCTGACCCCTCGGCGATACCAGCCTTCATAGAGGAAACCCTGCGCCTGGAGTCCCCCTTCCAGGGACACTTCAGGCTCGCCACGCGTGATTGTAGCCTGGGCGGCGTCGACATAGCCTCCGGCACGCGACTGATGCTCTTGTGGGGCTCGGCCAACCGCGACCCATCCCAGTTTGCAGACCCGGACAGGCTACGGCCCGGCCGCGACAACGCCTCGGCTCATCTCGCTTTCGGGCTTGGCATACACCACTGCATAGGGGCGGCGCTGGCACGCATGGAGACGCGGGTGGCGCTCGAAGAACTACTGGCGCGCACGAGCTCGTTCGAACTCGCCGACCAGGATCAAACGCCGTCCTACCTGCCCAGTGTCATGATACGACGCCTGGGACGGCTGCCACTGACGGCTAGCCCCCGCTGACCGTTCAGCAGGCGTCGAAGGCCGCCAGCATCTCGTCGTAGCGTTGCTCGACGATGGCGCGCACCTCGGGATGGCTGAGAATGAAAAAATCGTCTCGCTCCACCGCGGCTACCACCAGGCGGCCCACCTCGTCCGGGTCCATGCCCTCGGTGAACAACTCGGCGAACTCGGGCGGCGACTGCTCGGCTCCCCCGTAGGCCTGTTGGCGGTTACGACCCGCGTTCCAGATGTCGGTGGCTACCAGTCCGGGACACAGGATGCTCACGCCTATGCCGTCGTCGACAAGCTCCCGGCGCATTACGTCAGACAAGGCCAACACTGCGTGCTTGCTGGCCGTGTAGATTCCCATACCCGCAAAAGGGATGCCGAGGCTATGTTCCGAGCCGGTATTGACCACGTGAGCGGGGCCGCCCTGCCGCTTGAAGCGCGGCACGAAGGCCGCGCAGCCGTTGAGCACGCCAAACACGTTGACGTCGAACACCCACCTCGCGTTGTCCTCGGGCAGTTCGGCCACCGCGCCCATGGTCCCTACGCCGGCGTTGTTGCAGAGCAGCCGCACCTCGCCCAGTTCGGCAAACGCACGCTCGGCCAGCGCTTCGAGTGACTCGCGACTGGTCACGTCGCACTCGACGGCGATGCTGTTAACGCCCGTGGCGGCCAGCTCGTCGGCCACCTCGCGGGCGCGGTCGAGTTCTATGTCGGCCACGGCTACCGATACGCCGCGCGCAGCCAATTCGCGGGCCACGCCTCGGCCTATGCCGCTGGCGGCGCCGGTCACGACGGCCGCCATGCGCTCGATCTTCATACGTTGTCGCCCCCCACCGCGCTGCGCGCCTCCTCGAGCATATCCTCGGGCGAGGGCCGACCCATAGCGCCATAAGCATTGAGCATGCCGGGACGCTGCACCCACTCGTGCAGGAGCTCACGGTTTCCATCGCCGCCCGCTCGCAACACGAAGTAAGCCGGCTGCAGGAAGGCACCCTCGGGGTACTTGCGGGACATCGGGTGACCACTGCTGGTCGGCACGTCAAAAAGTTTGAGCGAGCTCAACGAGGGATCGGACAACATGGTGAAAGGCAGCCCCAGCGTGCTGCGCATGCGTGCAAGCGCTCGCGGGCTGTCGGCCGATACGCCCACGAGTCGAACACCGACCTCATCGAAATCTTTTTCTAACCGGGAGAGCCCCTTCCAGGAGCGCACGCAGAAGGGTCACCAGTAGCCACGAAAAAATACCAGTCCCAGGGCGTCACCGCCGGCAAGCGCCCCGGCAAGACTCCAGTCGACGTCATCGTGTGTTTTCAGCAGCAGTTCAACGCTATCGCTCATGGGTGCGCTATACGCTGCGGCGATGATTCACGCAAAGCCGACAACCAACGTCGACAAACAACGCCGACTGGCCTGCCGGGTTCCCAGCTTCAGTTCGGCCAATAAACATATTCGTCGTCCTCTTCCATTGTATCGGCACCGGTCTTGTCCACCGCTACGGGGAATTCGACCAGCAACGGCCACAGGGGTTGCGCCTGCTCGGCGTCGTGCCGGGCCAGCAGGCCCTCCAGTTCGGCGACCTTCTCGGGGTGGGCCCCGGCCAGGTTCTTCTGCTCGGTAGGATCGTCGGCCATGTTGTAAAGCCAACGTTTTGCCGGCCTGCTCGAAACCTGCAGTTTCCAACCGCCTGACAGTACCGACTGGTAGTATCCCTGCCGCCAGAACACCGCCTGGTGCGGGCTACCTTGCACCTGGCCCGTTATAAACGGTACAAGATCTACCCCGTCAACCTTGTTCTCGGTCCAGTTTCCACCGCCGGCTGCTGCAACAGCGGTGGCCATTATATCCACGTGAGATACCGGCTCGTGGTAGACCAGCCCCGGCTTTACGCGGGCAGGCCATTTTATAAAAAACGGCACGTGCGTTCCGCCCTCGAACAGGGTTAGCTTCCACCCGCGGTAAGGCTTGTTTACCTCGGGCAACCCTATGTACCCGGCACCGCCGTTATCACTGGTGAACACCACCAGCGTGTTTTCCTCCAGCCCGTGCTCACGCAACGCCGCAAGTACCCGGCCGACACTGCGGTCGACCGACCGCACCATGCCGGCGTATACCCGCAGGCGATGGTCTTCTATATGGTCCAGGGCGTCGTAGTCCGCCCTGGTGGCCTGTAGCGGCGTATGCACACCCCAGTGCGCCAGGTAAAGAAGAAATGGTCGGTTCCTGTTGGCCCCTATCGCGGCAACTGCCTGGTCTGCCAGGTAGTCGGTCAGGTACCCCTCGGGCTCGAACCAGTCCGAGTCGTTGAAACTGACCGCGTACTGCAGGATCGCCCACAGGATGCGATCGATGACGTCAAAATCCTGCTTGGAGTTAACTACCTCGGGCGAATCCTCGGGCAGGTACAGCCCGCTTTCCATCATGATACTCTCGTCGAATCCCTGGGCCGACGGCCTGAAGCGCGGACTGCGTCCCAGGTGCCACTTGCCAAGATGCATGGTGTGATAGCCGCGGTCGCCAAGGGCCTCGGCAAGGGTGACCTCCGACGGCGGCATACCCATTTCATCCATGGGAATACGGTCGCTGGCCGCCTCGTCATCAATGACGATGTCATGGAGTCGCTGGTCGTGGTGGCTGAGCACGCGGGTGATGCTGGTCATCGCCGCCGGCATGGGAGTGAACTCGAACCCGAAGCGGGTGGAATACCTGCTGGTCATAATGGCAGCCCGCGACGGGGCACACACCGCGTTGCCTGCGTAGCCGTTTACCAGGTCCGCACCGTCCCGCGCCACCGAATCAATGTGTGGCGTGGGAACGGTACCACCTGCGACACCTCCTCCGTGGAGCGTGATGTCGTTGAACCCCATGTCGTCGACTAGAATAACGACGACGTTCGGCGGCCTCTTGTCGGCGGACAGCTCCGCTGTTGCCGGCCCCTGCTGCCAGGCCACCGGCCGGTTGGCTGAAACGCTGTTGCGCATGCGGTTGGCCAGTCCGAGCGCCTCGAGCATCAGCCATTCTCGCATCGAGTAAGCGCACGCGGCCAGCAGCGCCACGACCACCAGCACCGACAGTGTTTTCTTACCAATCACCACCAGGTCCTTTCCCCCGCCTAGTGATACCGCGCCATCACCTGCTCGGCGAACTCGCGGTAGCAGTCGCGGGCAAACTCCATGGGTGGCAACAGGGTCACTTCCTTCAGCCCCATGGCCTCCTGTGCCCTCAGCTGCTCGATGATCTCGTCGGGCTCACCCACCAGTCCGCCCGAAGCGCGTATGGTGGCCGGGGTGACAAAACGCCGCTCGGCCGGCACCAGGTAAGTACAGTGGCCTTCGTGGATCTGCAGGTACCGGCTGGCCTCCGGTGTTTCCATGTCGTCGACGTAGGCCTTGTACTCATCCCAGGTGTCGCGGATCGACTCATCGATGAAATCGTCGCTACCCGCCTGCCGGGCCAGCTCCCAGAAAAAATGCAGGCTGGCGGTAACCATCGACCCCACCTGATCTATCACCCGATCTGCCGTAGGTTTTTCGCCCGGTTTCAGCACGCAGGAGAAGGTCAGCGCGGCGGTGTGGTAGTCGTTCTCCAGTTCGCGCCCCGCGTCCGAAGCCGCCTTCATGGCAAGACCCAGGTTGTGCTTGAAAGCCGGCTCCGGCTCGCCGCCTGCCGATATGCGACCGTCGCCGTACATGCCTGCTGCCTTGAGCGCCAACGGACCGTTGGCGGCCACGTAGATGGGCACCGGCTGCTCGGTGTTCATGAAGCCCAGTTCTTCGTGCAGGAACTTTATCTCGCGCGTCACGCCGTCCTGCGTGTACTCCACCTGGCGGCCATGCAGCAGCTCCCTGACCACGTGCAGGTACTCGCGAAAGGGGCGCGGCTTGACCGGGTCCATACCCATCACGCGCATGGCGGTGTGACCGGTGCCCACGCCCAGGAACACCCGGCCGGGAGCGAGCTGGTTGATGCTGGCAATGGAGTGCGCGGTGACCGGTGCCGTGCGCGTGCCGGCTATAGACACGCCGGTGCCCAGGCGAATACGCGAAGTGTTGGCCGCCGCGAGCGCCAGCACCGCGTAGCAGTCGGACCAGATCATCTGCGAATCGGGTACCCAGCCGTGGTCGTAACCGAGGTCCTCGGCAAAACTGAGCAACAGCCAGTCGTCTATCCGCGGGGCTATCATCGCTCCAAACTTCATGTACTATCTCCTCCAAACGGCCGTGGACCGGCGCGCCGACAGGAGACCACATGAAAGTTCTGCGAACCCCTGACGAGCAATTCAACAATCTTCCCGGCTACCCCTTCGAGCCTCACTACACCGACCTACCCGACGGCGACGGCGGCACGCTGCGCGTTCACCACCTCGACGAGGGACCAGGCGACGGCCCGGTTGTGCTCTGCTTACACGGGCAGCCGACCTGGAGCTACCTCTACCGCCTGATGATACCGCCGCTGGTGGAGTCGGGTCTGCGGGTGCTTGCGCCGGACCTGGTGGGCTACGGCCGCAGCGACAAACCCGCCGCGCGCGAAGACTACAGCTACCAGCGACAGGTCGACTGGATGACCGCGTGGCTTGAGGCAAACGACGTCACCGGTGCAACACTGTTCGGGCAGGACTGGGGAGGACTTATCGGCCTGAGGTTGGTGGCCGAAAACCCCGGACGCTTCGACAGGGTGGTCATCAGCAACACCGGCCTGCCGGTGCCCCCCGATCTGCCAGCCGGCATCGTCGAGGAAGTAAAAGACTTCAGGCAGAACGCACCCACGCCCACCATGATGGAGATGGCCGCCGCAATTTCGGGTGACTCGCAGGCTGGAGGCAGCGATGAAATCGGACGAGGCGCCATGGCCTTTGCCTACTGGCAGAAGTGGTGCTGGGAGACCGAGGACCTTCCGGTGGGAATGGCCGTGGGCGGCATGGTGGGCGCCGAGAAAGCCGTGGCGCCCGAGGAAGTAGCCGCCTACGACGCGCCCTTTCCCGATCCGTCGTACAAGATGGGCCCGCGGGCCATGCCCAGCCAGGTGCCCACGCTGCCCGGTGACCCATCGACAGAGGCCAACCTGGCAGCGTGGAATGTGCTGGAACAGTGGGACAAACCCTTTCTATGTGCCTTTGCTGACAACGACCCGGTTACCAAGGGAGCGGAGAAAGCCTTTCTCAAACGCGTGCCCGGCAGCAAGGGCCTGCCGCACGTTACCTTTAACGGCGGCGGCCACTTCATCCAGGAAGCCCGACCCGATGAGCTGGCCGGTATTATATCTGCGCTGGTCGAGTCGGCCTGAACGCGGCTTCCGCGCGAGAGGCACAAAAAGGTAACCCCGGGCTCCTCGTGAGAGCCCGGGGCGTCGGGGGCTGGTGGGGTGTTACCAGCCGGTGGGGAGAACGGGTAGCCGGTAAGCCTACTGGCACACGCAGAATGCCGCCACCGGATCGCCTACGAACGTGCACTGCTTGCTGGCATCGGCGCAATCGCCACCGCAGGTGGGAGCGCCTGACAGTTCGCAGGGATCGCTCTGCTCGGGCTCGCATCGGCAGGCCAGGGTGCCGGCTATATTCGTGCACACGTCGGTCGGGTTCGGGCAGTCACCGTTACAGGTCGGGGCCCCGGACTGGTCGCAGGGGACCGGCTGGTCAAACACCTTCCAAGCGGGCGTGCACATCTTGGTGGTCCTGAAACCGGAGATCTCGCGCTGGCCGAACTGGTCAACCACGTCCTGGACGCTGGGTGGCATCGCACCGGTAGGATCCGTGGGGCAG
>Ga0114993_10001485_pt1 | contig 26958 bp, 23 predicted proteins | sample ArcticOcean_MG_C_FD_87042 | JGI IMG/M metagenome (GOLD analysis project Ga0114993, IMG submission 87042) | Marine microbial communities from western Arctic Ocean - ArcticOcean_MG_CB2_150 | ecosystem: Environmental > Aquatic > Marine > Oceanic | place: Arctic Ocean: Canada Basin | collected...
AAAAAATAAAATCCAAAAATAATAGCAAAAACTAGAGATAAATATTTTAAAGGTGTTGTTAAAGAAACTTCAGCCAATTTATAACTCTGAGTTAAAAGTAAATTAGCTATACTTCCAAAAAGGCCTATCAAAATTAATAAACTTAACTCATATATTGAAGGAAAAATCCACCCACCAAATGGCAAAGTTAAAAGTCCCATAGTTCCTGAACAAATTGAAAAGTAAAAAGCAATTAAATAAATTGGTTCATTAACTAAAGTTAATTTTCTTATAAAAATAGAAACACTTGCAAAACCTAAAGTAAATATTACCGGATAAATATAATAAAAATTTAAGTTATCGAACCCAGGTTTAGAAATTACAAGGACTCCAATAAACCCTAAGCCTACCGCAATCCATCGTTTAGCTTTTATTTTTTCCCCTAAAAAAAGAATAGAAAATATAACCACCCAGATTGGACCAGAAAATGCCATTGATGTCACCTCTGCAAGCCCTAGGTTTCTAATTCCTACAAAAATAGCATACATAGCAATAGCTCCCCAAAAACTTCTATGAAAATGAAGACTTATATGTTTTGTTTTATAAAAATCTTTAAATCGATTTTTAGGAATTAAAAAAAATATTGGAATTAGGCCAAACAAAGCCCTGCTAAACATTACTTGACCAACCGCAAAATCAGTAGCAGTTATTTTGATTAGGCAGTCCATAAATGACAAAAATAAAACACTTAATGTCATACAAAGTGCCCCAAGCTGGTTTTGGTTTTTGATCATTTTGATAAATTAATTTATATTTACCATTAAATTAAAAAACATTATGCAAATATTTATAGGTGGAATTGGCTGCTTCTGGGATGAAACGGAATATCAAGGCGTTCCGGGCATTGTTTCTACAGAATGCGGATATTGTGGAGGGAAAAATTCAACAGTAAATTATGAACAAATTTGTGGTGGGGGCACTGAACATATAGAAGTTGTTAAAGTTACATTTGACCCTAAAATAATTTCTTATGAAAACATTACTAAATTATTCTTTAAAATTCATGATCCAACCACTCTTAATCGTCAAGGTCCAAATGTTGGACATCAGTATCGATCAGAGATTTTTTATAATACTGAAGAAGAAAAAACATCTGCTCAAAAAGTATTAGATGAGGTCAATAAGAAACTTAACGGTAAAGTAGTTACGGTTATTAGGAAAGAAAAAAATTATTGTAAAGCAGAAGAATATCATCAAAAATATTTTGAGAAACGAAATAAAAGATGACTCTAGTTTCGACAGATTGGCTTGATGATAATTTAAATAAAGTCAAAATTATTGATGCCTCCTGGCATTTAGTTAAAAATCGAAATGCAATTAAAGAGTACAATGAAGGACATATTAAAAATGCAATTTTTTTTGACCTAGATAAAAATTCTAATCAAAAAAAAAATTTATCGCATGGTCACTTCCTACCTTCAATCATTAGTCATGAAAAATCTGTTTCTAAAATGGGAATTCTAAATACAGATAGAATTATTATTTATTGTTGTAGTGATTTAATTTCTAGCTGTCGAGCCTGGTTTCAATTTCTGTATTTTGGACATGATCCAAAACTAGTTTCTGTATTAAATGGAGGAATGAAAAAATGGAAATTAGAAGATAGAAAAGTTACAAATTTAAAAACTAAAATAATACCTTCCAAATATAAAGCTAGAGAAAACAATAATATGATTAAAATTAAAACACAAATTGAGAAAAATATAAAAAAAAAGGAGTTCACATTATTGGATGCCAGAAGCAAAAATAGGTTTTTGGGCCTAGAACCTGAACCAAGACCAAACATTAAAAGTGGTTCTATTGAAGGGTCTAAATCTTTGCCTTTAAGTGAGCTAGTAAATACAAAAAATAATACCTTTTTAAATAAAAAGAAATTAAAAAATATATTCAATTTAAAAGGAATTAATACCAATAAAATAGTTATGAGCTGTGGGAGTTCAGTGTCAGCGTCAAGTCTAGCTCTTGCATATTCTATAATAAATGATGATTATATGGCCAAAATATATATTGGTAGTTGGACTGAGTATGGGAAAAAATAAATGAAAAGGTCAAGAAAAATAACTATTGGAATTATAATATTCTTTGTTGTTATTGCTATAGTTATAATTGGACGTTATTCGGTCGGACTTTATTTTAAAAAAAAATTTTCTAAACGTCCACCCCCAGGTGTAATTGTTGAGGTTGTTGCATATAAAAATTTTAACCAAACCTTAGAAAGCTATTGCACTTCGTTGAGCAGCAAAACAATTTCATACAAAATTAAAAAAAATGAGCTATTAGAACCAATTAACTTTAATAAAAAAGTTAATAAAGGGGATATCATTGCAAAACTATCTACAAGAACTATCGCCGCACCATTTATGGGTGTTATTGGTAAAAGAGGTATTAGTGGTAGTAGCTTAGGTTCAGAAAATACAATTATTTTAACTTTAGATGATTCAAGAAAGATATTTTGTGATTTAAAAATACCTGAAGTTTATGCCGCAGTTTTAAAAAAAGATCTAAAACTTAAAGCAAAATTTTCTGCCTATAAAGATAAAAATTATGACGGACTTATTGAATCGGTAGCTTCACGTGTTGATGCGCAAACTAGAAGTATTTTAGCGAGGGCACAAATTGAGAATCAAAATTCAGAAATAATTCCAGGTTCTCTTTTGGAAATTGAAATATTATATAATGAAAAAGATGCTCTTAGTGTTCCAGATACAAGTCTTATATATGAAGGAAATAAAAAATTTGTTTATCAAATAGATGAGAGCAATGAGATTAAAAAAATTGAAGTTGAAACAGGAACACGTTACCAGGGTAACCTTGAAATTTTAAATGGACTAGTTCAAGGAGACAAAATAATAGCTGAAGGACTAACAAAAGTAAGACCAGGAATGAAAGTGAAACCTATTATAAAATCTCAATAATAAAAATATAATGTATATAACAGAACTGAGCATTAAAAGACCCGTTGTTCCAATAGTCTTTTCAATGATACTTGTTATTTTTGGATTATTTGTTTTCTCTAAATTACCCGTTAGAGAGTTACCTTCAGGCCTTCAACCTCCAGTAGTGCAGGTGCAGGTGGACTATCAAGGAGCTGGAGCGGAGATTATATCAAGCGAAATTACCGAAATAATAGAAGATGTGATTGGCGGAGCAGAGGGTATTAAAAATATAGACTCAACTTCAGAAAATGGGCGAAGTACTATTAAAATTGAATTTGAGACTAGTGTTGATTTAGATGCTGCAGCAAATGATATAAGAGATAGAGTTTCAAGGGTATCAGACAATTTACCTGAAGATTCAAAACCTCCCGAAATATTAAAACAAAGCGCAGGCTTTACTACAAGTATGTGGTTAAGTGTTTCTAGTTCTACTTGGACTGATTTAGAAATTGGTGACTATACCAGAAGATATCTGATTGATAGTTTTTCTAATGTAAAAGGAGTTGGTAGAATACTTGTTGGGGGTCTTAGAGAATTAAGTGTAAGAGTGTATATCGATCCAATTAAATTAGCAGCAAATAATCTTACAATCCAAGAAGTAGAACAATCTTTAAGAAAAGAAAATATTAGTTTACCTGCTGGAAGCCTAGAAGCTGCCAATATTGATTTAACTATTAATCTCGATAAAGCATATAAAGATTTATCATCTATAAAACAATTACCTATAAAAAAAAATAAAAATAGTGTTATAAGGCTAGAAAATATTGCTGAAGTTAAATATGGTCCTGTTTCAGAAAAAACTCTTTTTAAATCTATAAGTAAAATTGGTCAATCTAGTGATAAAGTTGTAGGCATTGGAATCTACGCGAAATCAGGATCTTCTACCGTAGAATTATCAAAAAGAGTTAAAGAAAGAATAAAAGAAGTCCAAAAATCTCTACCTGACGGACTCAGTTTAGGTGTTTCTTTTGATAGAGCGACTTATATTAATGCAGCGATATCTGAAGTTTATAAAACTTTAGTTATAGCTTTTATTTTAGTTGTAATAATTATTTACCTTTTTCTTGGTAACTTAAAAGCTGTAATTGTCCCAGCGGTAGCACTTCCTGTTAGCTTAATTAGTTCTTTTTTAGGACTTTGGATATTTGATTTGTCTATAAATATATTTGTCCTTTTAAGTTTTATACTAGCAATTGGAATAATTACTGATGATAGCGTTATTATGACTGACGCAATCTACCATAGGGTTGAAAATGGAGAAACGCCTTTGGTGGCCGCCTATTATGGTTCAAAAAGTATAACTTTCGCTATTATTTCAACTACTTTAGTTTTGGTAGCTGTTTTTTTACCTTTAATTTTTATTGAAGGAATTTCTGGAACGCTATTTAAAGAAACTGCAATTTCTTTAACTTTTGCAATTGTTGTTTCTTCTTTTGTGGCTTTAACTCTTTCACCAATGTTGGGAAGTAAATTTTTAAATAAAAGTTCAAAAAAAACAAAAATAGTTTTAAAATTTGAAAAATATTATAAATTATTTTCTGAATTTTATGCTGAAACTTTAAATTATTGGATAACAAAAAGTAAAATTATAATTGTGTTTATGGTTTGTTTAATTTTTGCATCTATACTACTTTTTATTTTTGCCCCCAAGGAATTGCTCCCGCAAGAAGATAGGGGTGTTTATTTAGTCATAGGAAAAACAGATGAGGGAAGCTCATTTCAATATACATCAGATAAAGCAGAAGAAATAGAAAAACGATTAACTCCACTAGTAAAAAGTAATGAAGAATCTTATAAAAGAATGATTATGAGGGTTCCAGGATTTGGTAGAGCAAGTAAATCTTATAATAGTTTTATTATTATAGCTCTACTTGATGACTGGGGCAATCGAAGCGAGAGTGCACAAAAAATCATGAGAAAAGCTATAGGAAAAATTGTAACTGTTCCTCAAGCTCTTGCGTTTCCTATTTCACCTCAGTCAATTCGTGTAAGTAGTTATAATAAGCCTATTCAAATGGTTTTGCTTGGAAAGAGTTATGAAGAGCTTGAAGGTTGGCAGAAATTAATAATGCAAAAATTAAGAAGAAATAAAAATTTAGCTGCAATCGAATCTGATTATTCAAAAAATAAGCCTGAAATTAAATTAATTATAAATAGAAAAAAAGCCCAAGATTTAGGAGTTTCAATTGAGTCTATTGGTAAAACAATCGAAACACTATTTTCAGGAAAAACTGTGACTAAATTTAATCAACTTGGAAAAGAATATCCAATAATTCTTCAGGCTGACATAAAAAATAGAAGAAAAAGTGAAAGTTTAGGTAAAATTTATGTAAGATCAGATACTACTGGAAAATTGATATCTTTATCCAATCTTGTAGAATTAGAAGAAGTTGGTTCTGCTAAAATTTTAGCTAGATACGATAGACAACGCGCTGTTACAATTAGTGCAAGACTGATTGGAGATTATTCACTTTCTGAAGCATTAAATTATCTTGAAAAAACTGTAGTTGAAAATATCCCTGAGGCAAGAATAGAATGGAAAGGTAAATCAGAAGAATTAAAGGAAACAAGCAACGAACTATTCATAATATTTGCTCTAGCATTGTTAACGGCTTTTTTAGTAATGGCCGCAAACTTTAATAGTTTTATCCACCCTGCTATAATTATGTTAACAGTACCTTTAAGTGTTTTTGGTGGAATAGTTTTTATTTTGTTATTTAATTCAAGCATAAATATTTTTTCACAAATCGCATTAGTAATTTTGATTGGAATTTCTACTAAAAACTCAATTTTAATTGTTGATTGGGCAAATCAATTACGAAGATCTGGTAAAAATATTCAAAACGCAGCCTTAGAAGCTTGCAAAAGAAGATTTAGGGCAATTATAATGACATCTCTTTCAACTATGATTGCGATGGTTCCCTTGTTAATTGGCAATATAGGCCCTGGAGCTGGAGAAGGTAGTAGACTAGCTGTAGGAGCAACAATATTTGGAGGCATGTTAATAAGTACATTTTTCACGTTATATGTAACGCCGACTATGTATGTTCTTCTGACGCAAAATACAAAACGCATTGATGTAATAGATTTGCAACTAAATAAAGAGCTTAAAAAATAATATATTTCTTTCTATCAAGAATCTTTTGACACTCAACTAATTGACTCTTATAAATTTTAGATTGCCTCTCTACACTCTTAGCAAAAAGAATTGATTTCTTGTCTGTCTTATAAGTTTTTTTAGCATAGCCAGCCCAGCCTAAATAATAATTTAAATATTGGCGATAGGAATCGTTTAAAGGAATTTTATTTATTTTATTAGTTTTACTAATATACCATCCAATAAACATGACTGAGTCCTTAAAATGCGTTCGCATAGCTAAAGGGTTTCCAGTTTCATTTTTATACTGCTCCCAGGTTTTTTTTACTGCTTGAGAATATCCATATGAACTAGATGGTCTTTTATATGGAATTACTTTAAATAATTTTTGTCTTTTAGGTTTAGCCCATCGGTTAAAACCTGATTCTTTATTAACAAAAGCTAAGATAATATGAATAGGTACATCATATTTTTTAGAACTTTTTTTAATATGTTTATACCACAAATATCTCTCACTGAAAATTTTACATGCACTAGAGGGGTACTTAGGAACTGAGCTGCAAGAGACAATAAAAATAAAAATAAATAAGTAAAAAAAATTATTTTTTAAAATCATTTTTTGCACGGGAAAGAGCTTTATCCATTTCCTGTCTTATTTCAGATTCTTCTATAACAAATGAAGCTTCCTTAAAATCCTTGCTAATTTTACGAAAAACATCTTCTTTGCCCGCCTCTTCCATGTCAGCTTTAATTATTTCTTGAATGTAACTTTTGATGTCATTTTCATTTTTTCCTAATTTTAAGCTTACCCACTCTCCTAAATACTTATTAGTTCTAGCAGCTATTTTAAATTCCAACTCTTCATCTAGTTGAAATTTTTTTTCAGCGCTTTTTCCTCTTTCATCAAATTTATTCATGGTTTTCAAAATATTAGACAAATCTTTATAACAAAATAACCAAACATTACACCAAAAATATTTGCAACTAAATCATTTATTTGAAAAATCTAGTCACTGTATTAATATACATCAGCTTCAATGATTCGTATTATATTTTGTAATAAATGAATAATTTAATTTTAATTCGACACGGTCAAAGCCTTTGGAATAAAGAAAGAAGATTTACAGGATGGGCAGACATAGATTTGACTGATGAAGTTGGCAAATCTGAAGCAAAGCAGGCAGGGTTATTAATTAAAGAGTTAAATATTAATTTTGACACATTTTTTTCATCTAAACTTATAAGAGCTATAAGAACTTTAAATATAATTAAAGAAATATTAAATAAACCAAATGATAAAATTAATAAAGCATGGGAACTAAATGAAAGACACTACGGTAATCTAACTGGTCTTAACAAGGATGAAACTATTAAAAAATATGGAAATAAACAAGTTTTGATATGGAGAAGAAGTTTTGATATTGCTCCTCCACCTATGAGTCCTGATCATCCTTATATTAATAAAATCAATTCAAAAATTTTAAGTGAATCTTTAAAAGATACTTTTGAGCGAGTAATACCATTTTATGAGAAAAATATAGAACCCTTAATATCTTTAAATAAAAACATTTTAATTTCTTTTCATGGTAACAGTATTAGAGCACTTTTAAAAAAAATTTTTAATATTTCGAACAAAAAAATTGTTGAATTAGAAATACCAACAGGAAACCCACTGTTGGTCAATCTTGATGAAAATTTAAAAATAAAAAAATATAGATACCTTGATACTAAAAGATCTAAGAAAATATTATTTAATATTTAATTTTTCTAATAAATTTTTGTAAACATCTAAAGTGCTAACATGTAAAAAATTATTATTACTTTCTAATCCGTGCAATTCTTTGCTTTCTATTAACTTATTCCATATTGTATTTATTGAAAATACTTCTTTTTTAATATCCTTAAAAATGTCAGGGTTAATAAATTGTAGGCCTGTATAAATATATTGTAAATGATTCTTATTTTCTCTATTTATTAGCCCATCTTTTAAATTAAAATCTCCTGAGAAACTTTTATCAAAACTTTTTTTCTTATTTACAACAAGCATAGAACATTTGCTTTTTTTTAGAAAAAAATCTTTTTCTAGAATATGTAATTCCTTTATATAATCTAAACTCCAAATGGTATCAGGATTTATACACAAAAAAGTTTCATCAAAATATTTAATAGCATTTAGTATTCCTCCTCCTGTGTCTAAAATTTTTTCTTCTTCTTTTATTATTTTTATATTTAAATTAAATTTATTTTTTTTTATGTAATCAATAATTTGATCTCTCAAATAATGAACATTAATTACTACTTGTTTTATTCCGTATCTTTCAAGAAACTTTATTGTGTTTGACAGCAAGGTTTCGTTATAAATTTTTAATAATGGTTTTGGACATTGAAGAGTCAAAGGATGAAGCCGCTTACCATACCCAGCTGAAAGTATCATTGCTTTCATAATAATTTTTAAATCTTTTAGAAGTGAATTGGCCTTTTATCTACCGCTAGCGCCGCCTCCTTAATGGCTTCAGTGTGCGTTGGATGTGCGTGACATGTTCTCGCTATATCTTCTGAGCTTGCCCCAAATTCCATAGCTAAAGCCATTTCGGCGATCATTTCTCCAACATGAGGCCCTATCATATGCACACCTAAAACCTTATCCGTTTTTTCATCTGCAATGATTTTAACGAATCCATCAGACTCATTGTTAACTTTAGCTCTTGAATTAGCTAAAAATGGAAATTTACCAATTTTATATTTTATGCTTTCTTCTTTTAATTGTTCTTCAGTTTTTCCAACTGAAGCAACTTCTGGGGATGTGTAAATTACTGCAGGTATAACATTATAATTAACATGTCCTGCTTGGCCAGCAATAATTTCCCCAACTGCTATACCTTCGTCCTCAGCTTTATGGGCTAACATAGGTCCTTTTATAACATCACCTATTGCATAAACATTTTTTACTGAAGTCTCAAATTTTCTATTAACTTGAATTTTTTTTTGTTTGTCTAATTTAATACCCAGCTTAATTATATCTTCACTAATGTTGGGCTTTCTTCCAACTGCTACTAAGACTTTATTACATTCTATTCTGTGTCTTTTAACAGTTTTATTATTAGTAAAATTTACAATAGCTTTGTTTTGTGTAATGCTTACATCTGTAACTTTACAATCTAAATTGAAATTAATTCCTTGTTTTAATAGAATTTTTAAAAGTTCATTTGAAACATCTTTGTCCATTTCAGGAATAATCTTGTCCGAAAATTCAATAACTGTTACTTTAGAACCTAACCTAGACCACACAGAACCCATTTCTAATCCTATATAACCTCCCCCAATAATTATCAATTCTTTTGGCACCTCCGTAAAAGATAAAGCTCCTGTTGAAGAAACTATTATTTTTTCATCAATTTTTATTCCTGGCAATGAAGATGGGCTAGAACCTGAGCTAATTACAATATCTTTTGCTTTATAATTAATTTTTTTTCCAGAATCATCGGTAACAGTCACACTATTGTTAGATGAAACATAACCTTTTCCTTTTAGATGAGTAATTTTATTTTTTTTAAATAAAAATTCTACACCTTTGGTAAGAGTTAAAACTGACTTATTTTTATTATTCATCATTTTTAATAAATTTAATTTAATGTCATTGAACTCGATGCCTAAATTATTATATTCTTTTTTTGCTTTTCTATAAATGTCTGAAAGGTTAAGTAGACTTTTGGATGGTATACAGCCTGTATTTAAACATGTGCCTCCTAAAGTTTTTCGCGATTCTACACATGCAGTTTTAAAACCTAATTGAGCGCATCTGATAGCACAGACGTAGCCTCCAGGACCTGATCCGATTATAATAACGTCAAAATTACTATCCATTTTTAAAGATCTAAAAATAATCTACGCGGTTCTTCTAGGCATTCTTTAATAGTTTTTAGAAAAGATACCGCTTCTTTCCCATCAATTATTCTATGGTCATAAGATAAAGCTAAATACATAATAGGTCTTATAACTATGTTTCCATCTTTCGCAATTGGTCTGTCTACAATGTTGTGCATGCCTAAAATACCAGTTTGTGGTGGATTTATAATAGGAGTGCTCAACATACTTCCATAAACTCCTCCATTACTAATTGTGAATGTTCCGCCCTGAAGATCGTTAATTGTTATTTTTCCTTTGTTGGCTTTTTCAGAAAGAAGATTAATATTTCTTTCTATATCTGCAAAAGACAATTCATCCGTTTTTTTTAAAACTGGAACAACTAAGCCTCTATCAGTGCCAATTGCTATTGATATATTGTAATAATTTTTATAAATAATATGATCATCTTCAATTTCTGCATTTACAGATGGAAAATTTTTTAAAGCAACAACTGAAGCTTTAACAAAAAATGACATAAAACCTAGTTTGACTTTATACTTTTTTTGAAAATCATCTTGATAATCCTTTTTCATTTGCATTATATTTTGCATATCTACTTCATTAAAAGTAGTCAGCATCGCTGCATTGTTTTGTGAATCTTTTAATCTTTTTGCAATAGTTAATCTTAATTTCGTCATTTTAACTCGCTCTTCTGGACCGTGTGCAATTTTTCTCTTAGAAGGCTGAGGTATATTACCCATTAATTTAATTAGATCTCCTTTAGAAATTCTTCCATCTTTTCCTGTTCCTTCAATTTCAGAAATATCTATATCTCTTTCTTCAACAATTTTTCTAACTGAGGGCGCCAAAATTTTTTTAGTTTTGGGGGGTATATATTTATCTTCAACTTTTTTAGTTTCAGGAAGTATATGTTTTTCTTCAACTTCTTCGTTTATAGAATCTTCAGCTAATGTTTCTAAAACTAAAGTACCATTAGAATTTTTTTCTATACTTTTTTCGTCAAGAGTTAATATTTCCTCTTTTGCTGGGCTGACTTCTTTGACTAATTTTTTTTTCTTACTTTTTGTAGGTGGCACATAATCTTTTATATCTGTGACTATTTTTTGTTTTAGCTCTGATTTATCCTGAATAACTTTTCCTTGCTTTACGAGTCCTAGTAAAGCTCCCACTTCAACTGTATCACCTTCGTTAACTTGAATTAATGATAAAGTGCCAGATAAAGGTGAGGGCACTTCCACATTTACTTTATCTGTCTCTAATTCTACTAATGGTTCATCAGAATCAACTTTTTCACCAACTTTTTTCAGCCATTTCGATACTGTTGCTTCTGTTACGGATTCTCCCAATGAAGGAACTAAAATTTGATTCGACATAATCTAACTAAGTACCTTTTCTATTATTTCTTTTTGTTGCGCAAGGTGTTTTTTTAAATATCCAGTAGCAGGAGATGCAGCAGGCTTTCTTCCAATATAATCTACTTCTCTGTTTTCCGCTTTTATATGCTTTAAGGTCCATTGAATATAATTTCTTGCAGTATTCCATGCTCCCATATTTTTTGGCTCTTCTTGGCACCAATAAAACTCTGCATTTTTTTTAAATCTTTGCAATTCGGATGCAAGCGTTTTTACTGGAAAAGGATATAGTTGTTCAACTCTAATAATATATACTTTATCATTTTTAATATTTTCTCTAGCTTCTAAAAGATCGAAATAAACTTTGCCTGAACACATAATGACTTTTAATATTTCTTTATCTTTTTTTAGCTTTATTAAGTTGTATCCTTTAACGTCCGCAAGATCAGTTAAAATTCTATGAAATGAATTTTTTTTTCCAAAGTCTCCAATATTTGAAATACATCTTTTATTTCTTAATAAAGATTTTGGTGTCATTATAATTAATGGTTTTCTAAAACCTCTATGTATTTGTCTTCGTAAAGCATGAAAGTAATTTGCTGGAGTTGTGCAATTTATTACTTGAATATTTTCTTGAGCACACAATTGTAAAAATCTTTCTAGTCTGGCTGAAGAGTGTTCGGGGCCTTGCCCTTCATATCCATGAGGCAACAGCATTACTAGTCCGCTTGCCCTAGTCCATTTTCTTTCTCCTGGTGTAATAAATTGATCTATTACTACTTGAGCTCCATTTGCAAAATCACCAAATTGAGCTTCCCAGACTACCAGTGTTGTTGGTTCTGATAATGAATATCCATACTCAAAACCCAGTACAGCTAGTTCTGAAAGTAAACTGTCAATTACTTCATATTTTTTTTGTTTTTTTGAAATATTATTTAAAGGTGTATAATAAGTGCCATCAGAATCAGCTTGGTCTCTAAGAACAGAATGACGTTGACTAAAAGTTCCTCTTCCAGAATCTTGCCCAGAAAGTCTAACTGGATAACCTTCATCTAACAAAGTAGCAAATGCTAATTGTTCTGCTGTTGACCAGTCAAATCCTTTTCCTGAACTAAACATTTTTTTCTTTTTTTCAAAAATTTTTATTATTGTTGGGTGAGCATTAAAGTCTTTTGGAATAAAAGTTAGTTTATTTCCAATTTCTTTTATTTTATCCAAAGAAACACCAGTGTTGCCTCTTTTATCTTTTCCTTTTTCTGGTTTAAATCTTGACCAGACTCCTTCGTACCATTCTAGCTTAGGTTTATATTCTTTTGCAGTTTTTAACTGTTCATTCAAGAGATTTTTAAATTCTTTTTTACTATTATTAAATTCTTCAGAAGTAATAATTTTTTCTTTTATAAGTTTTGAAGCATAAACACTCAGTGTTGTAGGATGCTTTTTAATTTTTTTGTACATTACTGGCTGTGTAAAAGATGGTTCGTCTCCTTCGTTGTGACCAAATCTTCTATAACAAATCATGTCTATAACTACATCGCGATTAAATTGTTGTCTAAAATCCATAGCAATTCTTGCGCAGTGAACTACCGCTTCTGGGTCATCACCATTTACATGCAAAATTGGCGCTTCAACCATTTTAGCTAAATCAGAAGGATAAGGTGAAGATCTTGCAAATTTTGGATTTGTAGTAAATCCAATTTGATTATTAACAATAATATGAACTGTTCCTCCGGTGTTATGGCCTGGCAATCCTGACATAGCAAAACATTCAGCGACAACACCTTGACCCGCAAAAGCTGCATCTCCATGTATTAAAATTGGAATTACTTGTTGTCTTTTTTTATCTTTATGAAAAAATTGTTTAGCGCGTGATTGCCCAAGAACAACTGGGTTAACTGCTTCAAGATGTGAAGGGTTATCTGACAAAGAAATGTGAATTAAATTGTTATCAAACTCTCTATTTGATGAAGCTCCTAAATGGTATTTTACATCTCCTGACGAATTAATACCGAGGGACTCAACTTCACCTGCAAATTCATTAAACATTCTTTTGTAAGATTTTTGCAAAACATTTGCTAAAACATTTAATCTGCCTCTGTGAGGCATTCCAATTTTTATTTCCTTAACGCCTAGTTGACCTCCTCTCTTAATTAACTGTTCTAAAGCAGGTATTAAAGCTTCCCCACCATCTATCCCAAAACGTTTGGTTCCTAAAAATTTTACTGCTAAAAAATTTTCTAAACCCTCCGCTTGTATTAATTTCTTTAAAATGGCTTTTTTTCCATTTGTTGTAAAATTTAATTTGTGTTCCCTTTTTTCCATTCTTTCTCTAAACCATACCTTTTCAATAGGATCTGAAATATGCATATATTCAGCGCCTATAGTTGAGCAATATGTTTTTCTAAGAAAGGAAAGGATTTCATTAACGCTTGCATAATCTCTATCTAAATAACCATTTAAATAAATTTTTTCATTATAATTTTCTTTCTTGAAACCGTGGTCATTAGGATGTAGTTCATAAAGATATTTTCTCTCCATCATTCCAAGTGGATCAAGGTTGGCAATAAGATGTCCTCTAATTCTATATGCTCTAATTAATGCTATAGCTTTAACTGATTGTTCTTTTTCTTTTTCATAATCTTTTGTTGAGATTAACTCTTTATCATTTGAAATGTCTTTATCTTCTTTTAATGCTCTATTAGCAGTATTAATTTTAAAATTATTATTTTTTTTGGGAGACCAGCTCGGTCCTAATATTTCTTTCTGAATAATTGCTTGATCTTCACCCAGGCCATCAAAAAAGTCTTTCCAACTTTCTGGAATTTCTGAAGAATTATTTAAGTATTGTAAGTAAATCTCTTTTATGAATGGACCATTAACACCTTGAAGAAATGATGTTTTTTGAAAAACTGTATTATCTTTATTTGATGCCATTAATATTAAAATAAATATCTTTTATTATAAAATCGAAAAAATTATCTTGCAAGTTCCTCGTGTAAGGTTTTTCCTATTTCTGCGGGTGATTCGGCTATTATAATGCCACAAGATTTCATTTTTTCAATTTTATCATCGGCTCCTCCCTTGCCACCAGATATTATTGCTCCAGCATGCCCCATTCTTTTTCCTGGAGGAGCTGTTCTTCCAGCTATAAACCCAACTATAGGTTTTTTTATTTTCGAAGATTTTATAAATTCAGAAGCTTCTTCTTCGGCGCTGCCTCCAATTTCACCTATCATTACAATAGATTTGGTTTCTGGGTCTCTTAAAAAAAGATCTATACAATCTATGAAATTTGTTCCATTTATTGGATCTCCTCCTATTCCTATGCAGGTTGATTGCCCTAAGCCAATTTTACTAGTTTGAGCTACAGCTTCATAAGTAAGGGTGCCTGATCTAGATACAATCCCAACAGAACCTTTTTTATGAATAGCCCCTGGCATAATTCCAATTTTGCATTCTTCTGGTGTGATAATACCCGGGCAGTTGGGGCCAATTAATCTGCTCTTACTTTTGCCAAGAATTTGTTTAACCTTAATCATATCAATGATTGGGATACCTTCTGTGATACAAACAATTAATTCTACTTTTGCATCAATTGCTTCAATTATTGCTGACGAACAAAATTTAGCAGGAACATAAATCATAGTAGCATTTGCACCTGTTTTTTTAATAGCCTCATCCACATTATTAAAAACAGGTAATTCTAAATGCGTTTGTCCACCTTTGTTTGGAGTTACCCCTCCAACAATATTAGTTCCATAATCTAAGGCTTGTTTAGAGTGAAAAGTTCCATGATGTCCAGTAAATCCCTGGCAAATTACTTTGGTATTTTTATTAACTAAAATTGACATTTATTTTACTGCCTCAACAACTTTTTTTGCTGCATCGTTTAAATCTACTGCAGATAAAATTTTTAAACCAGATTCTTGAAGGATTTTTTTTCCTTCTTCAAAATTAGTTCCAGCTAATCTAACAACTAATGGCACATGTAATTTTACTTCTTTAGCTACCTCAACTACTCCTTGAGCTAAAACATCACATCTCATAATTCCACCGAAAATATTAATTAAAATTGCTTTTACATTTTTATCTAAAAGTATAATTTTAAAAGCTGTAGCTACTTTTTCTTTTGTTGCTCCACCTCCAACATCTAAAAAATTTGCTGGTTCTTTTCCATATAATTTGATTATATCCATTGTGGCCATTGCTAACCCAGCTCCATTAACCATACATCCGATTGAACCGTTTAATTTAATATATGATAAACCATGTTTGCTTGCTTCGATCTCTGTAGGATTTTCTTCATTTAAATCTCTAAGTTTTAATATTTCTGATTGTCTAAAAAGTGCATTGTCATCAAAGTTAATTTTTGCATCTAAACAACATAAGTTTGATGATTTATTGATAATAAGAGGATTTATTTCTACTAAATTTGCATCTTTTTTTACAAGAAGATTAAAAATAGAATTAATTATTTTTTTAGCTTCCTTTTTTTGTTTTTCATTTAATTCGAAGGGTTTAATTATATTCTGAAAATTTTTTTCTGAAATATTTGTTGTTAGATCAAATTTAGTTGTAAAAATTTCATTAGGATTTTCTTTTGCTACTTTTTCAATATCTACACCTCCTTGTTTACTACTGATAAATGCTATTTTTGAACTTTGCCGATCAATTACACAAGAAAGATAAAATTCTTTTAGTATTTCTGTGGCTTCCTCAATATACAATCTTTTAACTTGTTTGCCTTGCGGTCCTGTTTGATGAGTTATTAAAATTTTTCCAAACATTTTGGACGCTTCTTCAATTAAATTTTCTTTATCTTGTAATACTTTTATTCCACCAGCTTTACCTCTACCCCCAGCATGAATTTGAGCTTTGATTACTAAATGATTAGAATTTAAATATTTAATTTTTTCAGCAATTTCATCTATATTATAAATTACTACTCCTCTCGGTATGGGTGCCCCAAACTCTTTTAAAAGATCTTTTGCTTGGTGTTCATGAATATTCATATAAATGGTTAACTATTAATCTCCTTGCAACTTTTTAATTCATAACTAATCAATAACTTAGTTATTTTCTTTTTTTCAAAACATTCCTCGTTTATATAATCATAAATCGAATTATCTGTAATATTTAAATTTTTTTCAGAATTCACTATATATATAACATCAATGTTATTTTTTTTAATTAGTTGGACTAATAAATTTTTATAACTATTAAAATATTTATTTCCTTTTAAAGGATGAGTTGTTCCATCGGGAGCGTACCATCTGACAGGATGGTAAAGTTTTTCATTTAGTATAATTGAAAAAAAAGAATAATTGGTCATTAACATTTTTTTTCTTTTATCATTTTTTAAGTATATTTTTACTTCATTAATTAGAAAAATTTCATAGTTAGGATTTTCTTTAAATTCAGGAGTAATCCATTTTAAACCAAAAAATTTATCATCTATTTTGGTCGCATCAGTGGACAAATTAAAATCAACATAACTTAATTCATGAAATTTTCTATCCTCATTATAACGTTGATGATATTTAAATGTAGCTAACAAAGAAATTAATAACATCACTAAACATAAAAAACTATTCAACCTTGTTTTATCGAAACCTAGACTAATTTGTGAAAACGCAGTTAAAATTGGAATTAAAAAAAATATAAACGTTTGATTTTTGGTCAATAATTGATGGAATAATAATGAAATAAAAAGTGTAAACAGAATCAAAAAATAAAGAAATTCTTTTTCTTTAAAATAACCATTCTTTAAAAAAATATTTTTCAAATTAATATAAAAAAGTGGAAAAATTGCTAGGTAAATAAATTTAAAGTGATCAATAACACCTCTAAAAGAAAAATTAAAATTTTCAAATCTTTGTGAACCTATGCTTTGAGGAAAAAATAAATATTGTTCTAAAAATAAATTTAAGCTAATTCCTTTCATCGTTCCAAAAATAATTAAAGAAACAATAAATAAAAGAGCACTGGTTAAAGAATATTTAATCCAGTAAAATTTATTCTGTATTATTGAAAATAAAATTAATATTAATGTTGAAAAAAAAATAATATATATAGCTGGGGCTTGTTTTGAAAAAAAAGCACATCCAAAAAATAATGGAAATAATATCCAATATTTTTTTTTTTCTTCTTTAATTGCTAAAATCAAAAAATAAACACCTAATAAAGAAAAAAAAGACGAATGGTGATCCACAAAAGGAGTTCCACTTGAAGGATAAGCAAGTATAGAAAAAAATAAAGAATAAAGGAAACTATAAAGAATATTAAGTTTAAAATTTCTTAAAACTAGAAATGTAGTTATTGTTAAAATGCAGTTTAGAACGGAAGCATGCAGTACATAACTTTGCCAATTTACACCAAATAAATAAAAAAAAGCTGCTTGAATATAATCAATAATAGGTCCTGTATTTACCCAATAATCTTTAAATGGGTGTTCTCCTAATAATACTCGAAAGCCTGCATCAAAGTTTCCAAAACTATCGACAGGAAAAACTCCTTTATTTCCGTAATACTGATTAATTAAAATAGAAAAAATAAAAAGAAATAGTAAAGGCCAAATTTCCCTGTTAAAAAAAAAATTACTTTTCATAAAGTTAACATAATAATACAAGCTATTTTATAACAAATTATTTAGCTAGATCAGTATCAATTTTAATTGCTGCTTCAAAAAGTTCTTTTACTGCTTTTACTGATAAATCAAAATTTACTTTTTCATTTTTATCTAAAGTTAATTCAACTATTTTTTCTACACCTTTATCGCCAATAACAACTGGAACTCCTGCATATATATTTTTAAAACCATACTCACCGTTTAAATAAGCTGCACAAGGTAAAGTTTTTTTTAAATTTTTAATGTATGACTCGGCCATCTCAACACCGGATGCGGCAGGTGCATAAAAAGCTGAACCTTTTTCTAAATACTTGACTATTTCAGCTCCTCCTTTTCTAGTTTTTTCAATAATTGTATCCAATTTTTCTTTTTTAATAATTTGGTTTACTGGTTTTTTATTTACAAAAGTATGATTGGGCATAGGCACCATAGTATCACCATGGCCGCCAAGAACTAAGCTTTCTATGTTTTTTACTGGAACTTGAAGTTCTTGCGAAAGAAAGTACTTAAATCTTGATGTATCAAGAATTCCAGCCATTCCAACTACTTTATTGGTTGCCAAACCTGAGTACTTTTGAAATGCCATTACAATTACATCTAAAGGATTTGTAATACAAATTACAAAAGCGTTAGGTGCATTTTTTTTTATTCCTTCAGCAACCTGTTTGATTATTTTTAAATTAATACCCAATAAATCATCTCTGGTCATACCAGGTTTTCTTGGCACTCCTGCTGTAATTATAATTATATCTGAGTTTTTAATATCTTCATAATTGCTTGTTCCTTTAAGATTAATATCAGATCCATCTACAGAAGTTGATTGAGCTATATCTAAAGCTTTACCTTTCGCAAATCCTTCAACTACATCAAACAGCACAACATTGCCAAGTTCTTTAATGCTAATAAGATGAGCTAATGTACCTCCAATTTGCCCAGCACCAATAAGTGATATTTTTTTTTTCATAATTTTTATTTCATTGTTGGCATAATAAATTCTGGATTTGATCTTATTCCAGAAGGCCACCTCGATGTTATTGTTTTTAACTTGGTATAAAATCTTACTCCTTCTGCACCGTGCATGTGCTGATCTCCAAATAAGGATCTTTTCCATCCTCCAAAACTATGAAAGGCCATTGGAACTGGAATGGGTATGTTAATTCCAACCATTCCAACTTGAATTTTACTTGCAAAAGTTCTGCCGGCATCTCCATCTCTAGTATAAATACTTACGCCATTACCATACTCATGTTCGTTGATTAATCTAGTTGCTTCTTCAAAACTTTTAACTCTTACTACTGATAAAACTGGACCAAATATTTCTTCTTTATATATTCTCATATCTTTTTTAACATGGTCAAATAAACAGCCTCCTATATAAAATCCTTTTTCATAACCTTGAAGTTTCAAATTTCTTCCATCAATAACTAATTTTGCACCTTCTTTAACACCGAGATCTACATACCCTTTAACTTTTTCTAGATGCTCTTTTGTTACAAGAGGACCCATTTCAGAATTTTTATCCATTCCTGGCCCTACTTTTAAAACCTCTACTTTTTTTGATAAACGAGAGACTAGATCGTCGGCTATACTTCCAACTGCTACTGCAACAGATTGGGCCATGCATCTTTCGCCAGCTGAACCATAAGCTGCTCCCATCAATCCATTAACCGCACCATCTAAATCACAATCAGGCATTACAACTAAATGATTTTTTGCCCCGCCTAGTGCCTGAACTCTTTTTTCATTTTTTGCTGCATTTTCATAAATATATTTGGCTATTGGCGTTGATCCAACAAAACTTACTGCTTTTATATCTTTATTTAATAAAATTGCATCAACGGCTTCTTTATCTCCGTTAATTACATTGAATACACCATCTGGAAGTCCTGCTTCTTTTAGTAATTGAGCTAATTTTAAAACACAGGATGGATCTTTTTCAGATGGTTTCAAAATAAATGTATTTCCACAAGCTATTGCAATTGGAAACATCCACATTGGAACCATTGCTGGAAAGTTAAATGGAGTTATTCCTGCGCATACTCCAAGTGGTTGTCGCATTGACCAACTATCAACATCGGTTCCAACATTTTCTGTAAATTCTCCTTTAAGCACTTGTGGAATTCCACATGCAAATTCAACAACTTCAAGTCCTCTAGTTAAAGAACCTTTTGCATCATCATAGACTTTGCCATGCTCTAAAACTATTAACTTGGTAAGTTCATCAGAATTTTTTTCAATTAATTCTTTAAATTTAAACATTATTCTTGCTCTCTGAAGAGGTGGTTTAAGAGACCATATTTCGAAAGCTTTCTTAGCTACATCAACTGCTTTATCTAAATCTGATTTGCTTGCTAATTTTACTTCAGATTGTTTTTCCCCAGTAGCAGGATTAAAAACCTGGCTTGTTCTTTTAGAAGAACCTTCGAAGATCTTTCCATCAATAAAATGTTTTATTATGTTCATAACTTCTTTAAAATGGTTTAATTAAGCTTCTAGTTTGTTGCAAGCATTTTCTTAAGTGCACTTATAGCCTTTGCAGGATTTAACCCTTTTGGACAAGAATTTGTACAGTTCATAATTGTATGGCACCCATATAATTTCAATTTATCTGAGACTGTCTTTAATCTTTCTTTTCGTTCTTCATCACGGCTATCAATAATCCAGCGATAGGCTTGAAGCAAAACAGCTGGTCCTAAATATTTTTCACCATTCCACCAGTAACTTGGACAAGATGTTGAACAGCATGCACACATAATACATTCATAAACTCCATCAAGTTTTTTTCTATTTTCTTTTGACTGATTAATTTCTTTTGTTTTAGACTTTTTTTCTTTTATTTTAAGCCAAGGCTCGATTGATTCATACTGACGATATAATGTGCTTAAATCAGCCACCAGATCTTTTATTACTTTCAAGTGTGGCAACGGATAAATATTAATATCTCCATTGATATCTTTATGAGATTTCATGCATGAAAGTGTATTTATTCCATCTACATTCATTGCACATGAGCCACAAACTCCATGAGCACATGAGCGTCTATAAGTAAGAGAAGGATCTATTTCGTTTTTAATTTTATTTAAAATATCTAGTACTTTATTTCCACATTTAGTTATATCAATTTCAAAAGTGTCAATTTTAGGATTTTCTTTTTTATCTGGATTCCATCTATAAATATTAATTTTTTTTAAATTTTTAGATCCTGTTATATCTTTAAAATAATTACCTTTTAAAATTTTTGAATTTTCTGGAAGGTTAAATTGTACCATTAATAAACTCTTTCTTTAGGTGGAAAAGATTGAACATCATTACTCATAGTAGATAAAGTCACTGGTCTATAATCAATTTTAACTTCTTTTCCATTGCACCAACTTAAAGTATGTTTCATAAAATTTACATCATCGCGTTTTGGGAAATCTTCTCTAGCGTGAGCTCCTCTACTTTCTTTTCTTGAGTATGCAGATTCTATAGTTGTTATTGCCTGTCTAATAAGATTATCAAATTCTAAGGTTTCCATTAAATCTGTATTAAATATTAATGACTTGTCTTTAACGTTTATAGACTCCATGCCTTCATATGGTTTTTTTATTTCATTCACACCTTCTTTAAGTGTTTTTTCATTTCTAAATACTGCGCATTTGGATTGCATTATTTTTTGCATTGCTAATCTTAATTCAGATGTCTTGTTTGTACCATTACCATTTCTTAATTTATCAAATCTATCAAGACACTTGTCTGTTTCACTTGGTGAAATTTTTTCATGTGGCGTGTTGGGTTTTACTAATTCTATAGCTCTTTGTGCAGCCGACCTTCCAAATACCACTAAATCAATTAATGAATTTGATCCAAGTCTATTTGCTCCATGAACCGAAACACAAGCCGCCTCTCCTATTGCCATTAAGCCTGCTACAGTTTTATCCTTTCCATTCGATGTTAACACCTCGGTTTTATAATTGGTGGGTATACCTCCCATGTTATAATGTACCGTTGGAACAACCGGGATTGGTTCTTTGGCTACATCTCTTCCTACAAAAGTTTCAACTGATTCTGAAATTCCAGGTAATCTTGATTCGATTATTTTCTTATCAATATGACTTATATGAAGATGTACATGATCTTTATTTTTACCTATTCCCCTGCCCTCATTTATTTCAATTGCGATTGACCTGCTAACAACATCTCTAGAGGCTAGATCTTTTGTATTTGGTGCATACTTTCCCATAAAACGTTCACCTTTAGAATTTGTAAGATAACCACCCTCTCCTCTTACTGCTTCAGAAATTAAACAACCGATTCCATAAAGTCCTGTTGGGTGAAATTGAACAAACTCCATATCTTGCAAAGGCAATCCTGCGCGCAAGCACATTGCATTACCATCGCCTGTACAAGTGTGTGCAGCTGTTGCTGAATAATAAACTTTTCCATATCCGCCTGTAGCTATAATTGTCATGTGGGATCTAAATCTATGTATGGTTCCATCATTCAAATTCCAAGCTATAACTCCCTTGCATTCCCCATCTTTCATAATTAGATCTAGAGCAAAATATTCTATAAAAAACTTGGTATTATGTTTTAGTGCTTGACCATATAAAGTGTGTAAAATTGCATGACCCGTTCTGTCTGCTGCCGCACATGTTCTTTGAACTGGAGAATTACCATAATCTTTTGTCATGCCCCCAAACGCTCGTTGATAAATCTTACCATCTTCGGTTCTGCTAAATGGTACACCATAATGTTCTAATTCAATAACAGCTCTAGGAGCTTCTTTACATAAATACTCTATAGAATCTTGATCTCCTAGCCAGTCTGAGCCTTTAACCGTGTCATACATATGCCAACGCCAATCATCTTCACCTGCGTTACCAAGTGCGGCAGAAATCCCACCTTGGGCAGCAGAGGTATGGCTTCTTGTTGGAAAAACTTTCGAGATACAAGCTGTATTTAAACCTGATTCACTTAATCCAACAGCCGCTCTTAGTCCCGCTCCTCCGGCTCCGACTACCAGAACATCATATTCATGGTCAATTATTTTATAAGTACTCATTAAATTTTTATATTAATAAAATTAAAATTATTACTGGAATTATTATACTCAATATTAAAGCTAAAATATTTGCGACATCTTTGACTTTTTTATTATGAATATAATCTTCAAAAATCTCATTTAGACTAATTTTAGCATGAAAAAAACCAATAAAAAATAAAGCAACTATTAAAATTTTAAATAATGGATTTTCAAAAAAATAAATTGCTTCCTGATAGTTTTTTACTGAAAGGGAAATTAATGAAAAATAAAACCAAACAAAAAGTGGTGCTAAAATTATAGCGCTCACTCGATGAAGTATCCATTTTCTTGTTTCGTTCATTAAATTAATCCTCTTCCTAATAACCAAAATATAATTGTTGCAACTAAAGAAGATAAAATAACCAGGATTCCAGAAACGTTAGCAGTTTTAATTTCGAATCCATAACCCATATCCCAAGCTAAATGTCTTATACCACTAAATATATGAAAACTCATAGACCAAGTAAATCCCATTAAAATAAATTTTCCAAAAAAACTATTAATTGCTAGTAGAAATAATTCATAATTACTTTCGCTAAGAGTAAAAGTTAATAGCCAAAAAAACATTAAGGTTAATGCTAATAGATTAGCAACACCTGCAATCCTGTGGGTTATTGAAAGTAAAGATGAAATATGCCACCTGTAAATTTGCAGATGGGGAGAAATTGGATTTTGATTATCTTTCATTTAAATTATTTTAAATACTTTTCACATAAAAGTTGAGCTATTTGAACGGCGTTCAAAGCCGCACCTTTTAATAAATTATCTGATACTATCCACATATTAATAGAATTTTTTTGCGTTTTGTCCTCTCTTATTCTTGAAATATAAGTTATGAAATCTCCATCTATTTCTGCTGGAGTTATATATCCTCCATCTTTATGTTCATCTACAACTTTACACCCTGACGCAGATTTTAAGCAATTTTTAATTTTTCCAAGATCAATATTATTATCGAATTCTATATTTACTGACTCAGAATGCCCAACAAAAACTGGAACTCTCACACAAGTTGCGGTTAAATTTATATTAGGATCTAAAATTTTTTTAGTTTCAACAACCATTTTCCATTCTTCTTTTGTTGAACCATCATCCATAAAACTGTCAATATGTGGAATAACATTAAAAGCAATTTGTTTAGTAAAATTTTTAGATTTGACTTTTTTATTTTCTAAAACAGATTTAGTTTGCTCTTCTAATTCTATCATATGATTTTTTCCTCCACCTGAAACAGATTGGTAAGTGGATATAACTACTCTTTTAATTTTAAACTTATCATGAAGTGGCTTTAAAGCTAATACTAGTTGGATTGTAGAACAGTTTGCATTTGCTATAATATTTTTTTTTTTATATTGCCCTAAACTTTTGGGATTAACTTCTGGAACCACTAGCGGTATATCTTTATCCATCCTAAAATGTTTTGAGTTATCGATAACTATTGTTTTCTGTGCAGCAATAGGAGCCCACTTTTCTGCTATAGAACTACCTGCAGAGAAAAAAGTTATTTGTACTTTTGAAAAATCGAAATCACTTAATCCAATTATAGAATAATCTTTGTTTTTAAAACTAATTTTTTTTCCAATACTTTGGTCTGAGGCAATTAAATATAATTGATCAAATTTAAAATTTAATTTTTCTAAAACTTCTAGAAGTTTTCTTCCGACATTTCCTGTTGCGCCTACGATTGCTATATTCATATTAATTAGAGTTTTACTATTGTTTTATGATCAATTCTAGGCAATTGGTAAATCACAAAGCGTACCTTTGCATTTTTTATCTCCAATTTTCAATTCAATAGGAGTTTTTTTGTCCCAGCATTCTTTTTTAATCATAGCTATACCAACAACTTTTTTTAAATTAGGTGAATAAGTAGCTGACCTTAGATCTCCTACTATTTTATTGTTATTATATAGGGGTATACTCTCAGTGACTTCTATTTTATCTATATTTATTAGAATGCCCATCAGCTTTTTATTAATTCCTTCTTTAGAGATTTTAATTAAAGCTTTTTTACCAAAATAATTAATATCTGATTCAGTGTCTATATATTTATCAAAACCACACTCATAAGGATTATCTTCACTATCGAAGTCATTACCTGCAGAAAGAAGAGCACTTTCAATTCTCTCTATTAAATTAGGACATCCAGGTTTAACTTGAAATTCTTTTCCTGCTGTAAATAATTCATCATACAATCTTTGACCTGCTTCACGTTTCTCAACATAAACTTCATAACCACCTTGCTTGGACCAACCAGAGCGAGCTACTAAAAATTTATTTCCTTTAAAAGAATAATAATCAAAACCAAAAAAGTTAAGTTCTGTGATTTTTTTACCTAAGACTTTTTCCATTAATTTAAATGATTTCGGTCCTTGAACAGCTAATATATTTACATCAGGTTCTGTTATTTCAACCTGCAAACTTAAACCGCTAGCAATCCCTTTTGCATAAAGGCCTACATCAGAGTCGGCTAGTGATAACCACCACTTGTTCTCATCCAATTTCAAAGCGACAGGATCATTTAACGTACCTCCCTCTTCATCAATAATAGGAACATAATAACATCTACCAACTTTTGCTTTTGAAAGATTTCTGCAAGTCATTAATTGAACTAATTTTGATGAATCTTTTCCTGTTATTTGAACTTGTCTTTCGGCAGCAACATCCCAAACTTGAACATGTTCTTTTAGATGAAAATATTCCTTTTCTAAATTTCCAAAAGATGCCGGCAAAAGCATATGATTATAAATGGTATATGCTGTAACTCCCTGACTTTCTATTCTGTTTGTGTATGGAGTGCTTCTTAGCCTTCTAGACTTTGCTATATAAAATTTTTTCATTATTAATTTTTATGATTTTCTAAAATAAAATTTTTAACAATCTCTCTCATTTCAAATGCTTTTTCAAACAAAATCATATGTCCACATTCTTTAATTATATTTAATTTTGAATTTTTTATTTTTTCGGCCATTTTTTTTCCTTTTTCAAGAGGGACCATTTTATCTTTATCTCCTAACATACAGAGAGTTGGGCAGCTTACTGTCTCTGCTGCTTTAGAACCATTTTTGTAATTATTACACGCTCTAAGATCTACAGCTAAACTTTCTTGAACTTGACGTGGTGAATTAATGATTTTTTGCACAGGATTTCCTCCAATAAATTTTTTTACTCCCTCGTATCCCCACTTCATCATCAGTTCTACTGATTTCATGTCGCCACTATCAGCATAATCAATAAGATCTTGATTTACTGGAAGAGAATAAGAACCACCAACCAAAGTTAAGCTTTTAATTAATTTTGGAAAACGATGGGCAAATTCAAGGCCGACTAAGCAACCTTGTGAATGACCTACAAATGAAATTTGATTTATTTTTAAACTTTGCATTAATTTATTGATCCACTCAGCTATTTCTTCTATCGATTTGATTGCTGGTCCTTCTGAATTGCCATGTGCTGGCAAATCTAAAGCTAAAACAGAATATCCTTTTGAAGCAAGAAATTGTTCATGTAAAGACCAAACGATATGGTTAAGGCCGCTACCATGCATCAAAATTATTACTGGCTTCTTAGTATCAAAATCTAATCCACCAGTTGATGCAAAAATACTTTTTTGGCCTACTGCGAATTTCAGCTTAACTCCTCAGCTTTTTTTCTTAATTCGAATTTTTGTATTTTACCAGTTGATGTTTTTGGGAGTTCACAAAATTCTATTTTTTTTGGAACTTTAAAACTTGCTAAAGTTTCTTTACAAAAACTAATTAACTCTTTTTCTGTAACGGGCTTATCTTTTACTATTTCAATAAAAGCACAAGGCACCTCTCCCCATTTTTCATCTGTTTTTGACACTACTGCAGCAATAGATACTGAAGGATGTTTTGATAAGGTATTTTCTATTTCAATAGATGAAATATTTTCTCCACCAGAAATAATTATATCCTTAGATCTATCTTGGATTTTTACATAACCATCTGGAT
>Ga0114993_10001489_pt1 | contig 26939 bp, 22 predicted proteins | sample ArcticOcean_MG_C_FD_87042 | JGI IMG/M metagenome (GOLD analysis project Ga0114993, IMG submission 87042) | Marine microbial communities from western Arctic Ocean - ArcticOcean_MG_CB2_150 | ecosystem: Environmental > Aquatic > Marine > Oceanic | place: Arctic Ocean: Canada Basin | collected...
CTCTAACCAACTGAGCTACACCCCCACTGGTGGGCGGTAAAGGACTCGAACCTATGACCCTCTCGGTGTAAACGAGATGCTCTACCAACTGAGCTAACCGCCCGGTTAGCTTTTCCCAAACTTTCTACAGCACGATAATAGTAAAGTAAATTTATTTCTCTAAATCTTTAATGTTTATAAATTTATCAGCTAAATCACTATTATTTTTTTTAATTTCATCAAAAAAGTTCCATGCCAAAACTAGGGCATAATCTGGTTTATTTTTAATTTTAGCCTTAGATATAATTGGGATGTTTACTCCAGGAACAAACTTTCCATGTTTAAGTTTATTATCCTCAACAATATTATCAATTTCACTAGAAATACCAAAAAAATTTAATGCTGTGGTTGCTTTTGCGGGAGACCCATAACCAATTATTTTGATATTATTCTTTTTAAGTTTTAAAATGTTTTTTCTTACATTGTTTCTAATTTTATATACCTTTTCAGCAAATTCTTTATAAGTTTGATATTTCTTAATACCAAACTTCTCTTCATCTTTAACTAATTTTTTAACACTACTTTCTATTTTCGTTTTTTTACTCTTTTTAATATAGATTCTTATAGATCCTCCATGAGTATTAATCATTTCCGCTCTATAAATCTTAGAATCGTACTGGTTAAAAAAATTAATTAAAGAAGTTAAAGACCAGTAATTATAATGTTCATGATAAATATTATCAAAAGTTAAATCTTTTAAAGTATTTAATAAATACTGAACTTCTATAATTATGGTTCCATTTTTGCTTAAAAGTTTAAACATGCATTCTGCCATTTCCTTTAACTTGTCAGAGTGAGCAAAAACATTAGAAGCTAAAATCAAGTCAGCATTTTTTTTAATTTTTCTTAAGTTACTTTTTTCTAAAAACCCATTAAATGTTTTAATTTTATTTTTATTTGCAAGTTTTGATAAATTTTTAGCTGGCTCTATTCCTAAAATTTTTTTAAAACCTAAGTCTTTAAATGGTTTTAGTGCAACTCCATCATTGCTTCCAACATCGATTATGTATGATGTGTTTTTCAATAATTTAAAGTCTTTAATATATTTTTTTGTAGCATTAACAAAATGTTCACGAAAAGATTTTGATGTTGATGAGATATATAAGTAATTTGAAAACATTTTTTTAGGATCAACTGCTACAGATAATTGGCAGTTATGACATTTTTCACAATAATTAACTTCTAATGGATATAATTCACATTTCTCATCTTTTTTATTTAATAAGTTATTGGCTAAAGGTTGATAGCCTAATGAAATAACTCTTTTTAAATTTGTGCTATCGCAAGATCTGCAACGAAATTTATAACAGCTAAGCAATAAATCTCTTTCTTTCTCGTCTACAAAAACGTGTTTGATAGTATGTGTGACTCCATAATTATCATGTTCTCTTTCTCCTCTTACTAAATTTAAAAAAGTAGTATCTTTAGTAAAAACCATTGTGTGCGCTACATTAGGTTTTATAATTGATAACTGTCCTTCATTTACAACTTGTGTAATTTTGGGTGAGTTGGGATTTAGTATATCTTGAAATATCTCTATAATTTGACCTTTGGTAAATAAACATTTTTGTTCTTGCTGCGGATGATAATGATTAGCTCTAATTGTTCCTTTTTTTGAATCTATTAACCCTATCATATTTATCGGTTCAGTTAGTTCATGATTGCTAATCTTCCCTCTTGAATCAATATATTCATTAGCTCCATCTCTAACATGTTCTAAATCCTTGATTAAGTTTTGTTTAGACCATTTAGATATCATGTCTTTAATGCTTTCATCCAATCCGTAAAGAAATTTAAATCCTGTATTTAAAATTTTTTTATTTGATAAAGAAAATCCCATATTAGGAACTTCATCATTAGTTTCTTTTAAAATTACTTTTGAATTATGTTTTTTACAGATTTCCGCAACTTCCTTTACAGTTTTGGTGTCTTTGGTTAAATTAAATAACTCTGAAGAAATATCTTCTCTTTCTTCCATAAATTTAAAACATCTTGCTACATCAATAAGTGGAACTAAACTTTTAACCTGTCTACCACCAGCAAATAACTTAAGAGTCCCATTTTGAGAAGATATTTTTGAAAAGAGGTTGGGCATAATGTCAATTCGTGCTGTATCTGAGGAGTATCCGTAAACTGAACCTAATCTTAATATTATATAATTTTTTCCAGATTTTTTTAATTGCTTTTCATTAATAGCTTTTGATGTTGCGTAAGAAAGTTTAGGGTTTGTTTCTTCATCTTCATGAATATTGTTTTTAACTTTTTCAATCCCTTCATAGACTACGTGTGTTGAGGGAAGAATTATTTTGCACTTATCGCTTATAGCATCAAGTATATTTTGGGTTCCTTTTTCTGCAACTAATTTAATTTCTTTATCTTTTTCATCACTGCTTTCATTTTTAACTCTGGGCACATCCGTAATGCCTGCAAGATGATGAACTATATCTGCGTCTTTACAATATTGATTAATTAGGTCTTTATCTAAAATATCTCCATGAACAAAATTAATGTTCCAATTCCTTAATTGGTTAACTCTTTCTGATATAAATCTATTATCAATTACTATAATTTCATTATTCCAACTATATCCAGAGTATATTTTACAAAGCTCTGTACCTATATAACCAATTCCACCTGTAATAACGATTTTTTTAGACATACTTGCTATTGTGCTTTATTAAAGTCAAATCTTTACTTATATTAAATAAATTAAAATTTCAATCATATATGAAAATCTACGACTGTTTTATGTTTTTTGATGAAGAGATGATGCTAGATCTCCGATTAAATGTATTAAATAAATATGTAGATAAATTTGTTATTACAGAAGCCACCTATTTACATAGCGGAAAACCTAAAAAATTGATTTTTGATATTAATAAATTTTCTAAATTTAAGGATAAAATAATTTATAAAGTAATAGATGATGATCCACCTGGTATTGAAGCTATTCACAAAGAAGATAATGATCAAGTTGATACAAGGGGACAAAAACTTGTAAGAAATAGTAATAAAAGAGAACATTACCAAAGAACAATGGCTCTTGAATGTTTAAAAGAAGCTAACGCAGAAGATTTAATATTAATAAATGACGTTGATGAGATACCAAATTTAGAAGAAATAAATTTTGATAAAATAAATAAAAAAATAATTTGCTTTAGACAAAAGATGTTCTTTTATAAATTTAATTTACTGCATGAAGGAATTAAATGGGTAGGAAGTAGAGCGTGTAGAAAAAAACATTTAATTTCTCCACAATGGCTAAGAGATACGAAAAATAAAAAATACCCCTTTTGGAGATTTGATACAATTTTTTCTAAAACTAAATATAGCAGTATTCATTTTGTTAATAATGGAGGATGGCATTTTACAAATATAAAAACACCTGAAGATATTGAAAATAAATTTTCTAACTTTTTGCATCATCAGGATTTTGAATATAGTGGTCTAAAATTAGATGATATAAAAAAAATGGTTAGTGATAGAAAGATTTTATATGATCACAGTGCTGATCAAAAAGACTTTAAATGGACAGGCTCTAAATCGCTAAAAAAAGTAGATTTATCTCTAATACCTGACTATATAAGAGAAAATTTTAAAAAATATGAGAAATGGATTGCTGCTTAATGGGTGCTGCTTGTTGAAGGTTTTTCAGGATTTTTTGATTTAGATAAAGTATCAACATCAATCCATTCAATAGGCTTGAGCTCTTTTGTTAAGGCAATTTTTAAAACTTCATCTACATTACTAACTGTTACTATTTCTAAATCATCTAAAATTTTTTTTGGTATATCAGTTAAATCCTTTTTATTATCTTCAGGGATTAATATTTTAGGAATCCGAGATCTATGAGCAGCCAAAAGTTTTTCCTTTAGGCCCCCTATAGGTAAAACATTACCTCTGAGAGTAACCTCACCTGTCATAGCAATCTTTCTATTTACAGGTATTCCAGTAATAGATGAAACTATTGCAGTTACCATTGCTATACCTGCTGAAGGTCCGTCTTTTGGTGTAGCTCCTTCCGGAACATGAATGTGAAAATCCTTTTTTTCAAAAATTGGTGGAATAATACCGAACTCTAGAGATTTTGATCTAATATACGATTTTGCTGCTTTAATGGACTCTTGCATAACATCACCTAGCTTACCTGTAATTTGCATTTTTCCTTTTCCTGGCATTACAGCTGATTCTATTTTTAATATTTCACCACCAAATTCAGTCCATGCTAACCCAGTTACTACACCAACTTTATTTTCTGTTTCCATTTCATCATGTTTATATTTTTTAATTCCTAAATAATCTGGAAGGCTTGTAGAATTAATTTCCAATTTTTTAATTCTATTGGTTAAAATATTTTTAACAGTTTTTCTTGCAATTTTTGAAATTTCTCTTTCAAGATTTCTAACTCCAGCCTCTTTTGTGTAGCTTTGTATTATATCTTTAAGAACATCATTATTAAAACTCCATTCTCCATTTTTTAATCCGTTATCTTTTACTTGTTTTGGTATCAAATAATTATTTGCAATATTAACTTTTTCGTCTTCTGTATAACCAGGTATTCTAATAACCTCTAGTCTATCTAAGAGTGGAGGTAAAATATTTAAAGTATTAGCTGTAGTCACAAACATAACATCGGATAAATCATAATCTACTTCGAGATAATGATCATTAAATGTACTATTCTGTTCTGGGTCTAGTGCTTCTAGTAAAGCAGAAGAAGGGTCCCCTCTATAGTCTGTGCCAACTTTATCAATTTCATCTAGTAAAAAAAGTGGATTCTTTGTTCCAGCTTTTTTCATTAATTGCATAATTTTTCCAGGCAATGATCCAATATAAGTTCTTCTATGACCTCTAATTTCAGCTTCATCTCTTACGCCACCAAGTGACATACGAACAAATTTTCTACCGGTTGCTCTAGCAATGGATTTTCCTAATGAAGTTTTTCCAACCCCAGGAGGGCCAACAAGACACAGTATGGCTCCTTTTATTTTTCCAACTCTCTTTTGAACAGCTAAATATTCTAAAATTCTTTCTTTTACTTTATCAAGGCCATAATGGTCTTTATCTAAAATTTCTTTTGCTTCATTAAGGTTAATTTTTTCTGTCTGTGTATCTTTATTTACCCAAGGTATCTCTACCATCCAATCAAGGTAATTTCTAACTACAGTAGCTTCAGCTGACATTGAACTCATTGATTTTAACTTTTTTAATTCAGCTAAACATTTTTTTGTAGCTTCTTTAGTCATTTTAGCTTTAATTATTGATTTATGTAATTGTACAGTTTCATCTTTTCCTTCATCTATTTCCCCAAGTTCTCTTTGAATAGCTTTCATCTGTTCATTTAAGTAATATTCTCTTTGGGTTTTTTCCATTTGATTTTTTACTCTACCTCTTATTCTTTTTTCTACAGAAATAACATTTACCTCATTGTTTATCAGTTCCATTAGCTTTTCTAATCTTGTATTTAAATTGGACATTTCTAATAATTTTTGTTTTTCAAAAATTGAAACATTTAATTGTCCGGAAATATGATCAGCTACTAACGAAGGATTTTTTTGTTGTTTTAAGCCAGTCATTAATTCTAATGAAATTTTCTTATTAGAATTTGTTAATTTTTCAAGTTTTCTAATAATAGCTGTTAATAATGCTGTTGTTGTTTCTTGAGGTGCATCAATTTTATCTTTAACAATTTCTACTAAAGTTAATAAATAATCTTTATCATTTTTACACTCTAATATTTTAACTCTATCCGTACCTTCAATTAAAACTTTTACTGTTCCATCTGGTAATTTTAATAATTGTAGAACCTTACTTTCACAACCATAAGAATAAAGATCTTTTTCAGATGGATCATCTTTTTCTGCATTTTTTTGAGTAACGAGAACAATTTTTTTATTTGTCTTCATTACTTCGTTTAATGCTTTAATTGACTTATCACGTCCAACAAATAAAGGCGCAATCATACCAGGAAAAACTACTATATCTCGTAGCGGTAGTGTTGGTAAAAAATCATTTTTACTCATGTTACCTAGTATATGGTTATTATCAAAAATATATCAACTAATTTTTTATGCTGCTGAAGTTTTTTTAGTTTTTGAGTGGATAATCATAGGATCACTGTTATTTTTGACAACAGATTGATTTATAACAACTTCCTCAACATCATCCATACTTGGGAGACTAAACATAGTTTTTAATAGCAAGGATTCTATGATAGATCGTAGTCCTCTAGCCCCAGTTTTCTTTTTTATTGCTTTTTTTGCAATTTCTTTGACAGCCTCGTCTTTAAAAACTAGTTTTACATTTTCAAACTCAAAAAGTTTTTTATATTGTTTAATTAATGAATTTTTAGGTTCTTCTAATATTTTTACTAGTGATTTTTCATCAAGTTCTTCTAACGTAGCTAAAATTGGAACTCTTCCAACAAATTCAGGTATTAGTCCATACTTAATCAAATCTTCAGGTTCTAAATTTTTAATAAGCTCGTCAGATGACTGATCTTGAAAATGTTTTACATTAGCTCCAAACCCAATTGAAGTCTCGGTTCCTCTTCTTGAAATAACCTTATCTAATCCTGAAAATGCTCCACCACAAATGAATAAAATGTTTGTGGTATCCACTTGCAAAAATTCTTGTTGTGGATGTTTTCTTCCTCCTTGTGGAGGAACGCTAGCTATTGTTCCTTCCATTATCTTGAGTAAGGCTTGTTGGACACCTTCACCTGACACATCTCTGGTGATTGAAGGATTTTCAGATTTTCTGCTTATTTTATCTACCTCATCAATATAAACTATACCACGTTGAGCTTTTTCAACATTATAATCTGCTGCCTGCAGTAATTTAAGAATTATGTTTTCAACATCTTCACCAACATAGCCAGCTTCTGTTAACGTTGTTGCGTCAGCCATCGTAAAAGGTACGTCTATAATTCTAGCTAAAGTTTGCGCTAATAATGTTTTTCCACAACCGGTTGGACCAACCAATAAAATATTTGATTTAGACAATTCGACGTCTTTATCACCTTTAGGAATATGATTTAATCTTTTGTAGTGATTATGAACAGCTACTGACAACACTTCTTTTGCGTAAGTTTGTCCTATAACATAATCATCTAAAACTTTACAAATTTCTTTAGGTGCAGGTACACCTTCCTGATTTTTAACGAATGAATCTTTATTTTCCTCCTTAATTATATCCATACAAAGTTCTACACATTCGTCACAGATAAAAACTGTAGGGCCTGCAATTAATTTTCTTACCTCATGTTGGCTTTTTCCACAAAAAGAACAATACAGTATATTTTTATTATTTTTTTCACTCATAAAATTTAAAACGAATCGCTTTAATTTAAATTAAACTAATGTTTAAGGTTATCAAGTTTAAGTTGTATGTTGTGATTAAATATAGTGTCTTAGGATCTTTTTTCTACAACTTCATCGATTAATCCGAACTGTTTTGCTTCAATTGGTGTCATGAATTTATCTCTTTCAAGAGCTTTTTTAATATCGGACTCACTTTTTTTGGTATGCTTAGAGTAGATTTTATTTAACCTATCTTTAAGTGCTAATATTTCTTTAGCGTGAATTTCTATATCTGTTGCCTGGCCTTGATAACCAGCTGAAGGTTGGTGAACCATAATTCTTGAATTAGGAAGTGAAAATCTTTTTCCTTTTTCACCAGCTGCTAATAAAAAAGATCCCATCGATGATGCCTGTCCAATACATAAAGTAGAAACCGGTGGTTTTATATACTGCATTGTATCATAAATTCCTAAACCTGAAGTTACTAACCCTCCAGGACTATTAATGTAAAAAGATATTTCTTTTTTGGGGTTTTCAGATTCTAAAAATAAAAACTGAGCAGTTATCAAAGTTGATATATTATCATTTACTGGACCAACTAAAAAAACTATACGCTCTTTTAATAGCCTTGAATAAATGTCATAAGCTCTCTCACCCCTATTAGATTGTTCAACAACCATGGGAATAAGATTATTCATATTTTCTTCAATTCTATCATGCATAACGAATCAATTAATTGATGTTATACAACTTATGATTACTTTTTTCTAATTTTTTTCTTATTAACTGATGATTTAAGTGTTTTTTTTGTTTTTTTAGATGATTTTTTATCATTTGAAGAATCAGAATCTTTGGTAGCATGATCGTGTGAATCTTTTTTACTGTGTTCGTGGTGTTTGTCATGCTCTATTTTTAATAACTTTTCTGCTTCATTTGTAGTAATTATTTTTTTCGTTTGCTGTGATTTTTCTTTTATTAAATTAATAATTTTTTCTTCATAAATAGATCCTCTTAATCTAGTTGAAGCGGATGAATTATTTTTATAATATTCTATCACTTGCTGTTCCTGGCCCGGCATTGATTGTATTTGTTTTTGAATTTCATTTCTAAGTTCCTGCTCTTCAACTTTCAAATTATTTTTTTCACCAAGTTCATTTAAAACAAGACCAAGTTTAATTCTTTTCTTTGCAATTTTTTCTCTATCATTTTTATTTTTTTCTACATCTTCTTTGCTTAATTCATGATTAATTAAAGATAATTCTTGCTGTATTAAATTGTCAGGCACATCAATATCGTGCATTTTCTCAATTTGATCTAATATATTTTCTTTTGAAATTGAATCTAAATTAGTTTTATACTGATTTTGAATTTGTTTATTTACCAACTGCTTTAAATCATTTAAATCTTTGGCTCCTAAATTTTTAGCAAATTGATCATCGATATTTATTTTTTCAGCCTTTTTAATACTTAAAATCTTACACTTAAAATTAGCTTTTTTATTTGCAAATTCTTTTTTTGGATAATTGCTTGGCAAAACACATAAAATATTTTTTTCTTCATTTTTTTTAACACCAACTAAACCTTTATCAAATCCTTTTATAAATAAATCTTTCCCAAGAACTATTTGTGTATTTTTGCCTTCCCCACCCTCAAAACTTTTATTTTCTATAGTTGCTTCATAGTCAAAAGATACTAGGTCTCCATTTATAGCATTTTCGTTTTCTTTTTTTTCTTTAAAATTATTTTGATTGTTCGCTATATCTTCTATTCTTTTTTTAGTTTCATTCTCAGTTACATTAATTTGATAATCAATAAACTTTATTTTATCAATAGGTTTAAGTGTTATGAAAGGCAATTCATCAATTTCTAAATTATAATTCAAGTCTTTTCCTTCACCATAAGATTTAAGATCAAGTTTTGGTTGACCAGCTACTTTAATTTTTTTTTCTTCCACTGCTTGTGTTGATGTTTCTTGCAAAATTTTTTCTAAAACTTCCCCATAAATTGCTTTTCCATACTGTCTTTTTAAAACTTCTACTGGAACTTTTCCTGGTCTAAATCCTTTCAGATTCACTGTTTTACTAAGTTCAGTTAGCCTAGAAGAAACTTTTTCTTCGATGTTTTCTTTTTTAACAAAGATTTTTAAGATTGTTTTTAGTCCTTTTTTGGATTCTACAGTTACTTTCATAATTCGTTGGTGGGCAAGAAGAGACTCGAACTCTTAATCCGTGAGGAACCGGTTCCTAAGACCGGCGCGTATACCAATTCCGCCACTTGCCCTTATTGATTTTTAATTTCAATACCTTTCATTTCTAATTTTTTTTATGTTTCTTGTAATTTTTTTTATATTTTGTTGCAATTTAATATCATAATTCAGTACTTTTTGGGAATTGAATATTAAGATTATGTATTCTGGCTCCCTTTTTTAAATTTTTTTAAAAAAAAACGAATATCTTGTCTCAATTTATCAGGTATTAGAAAAGATAACAAAAACCTTTTAGTATTATTAAATGGTGGTTTAAAATTATTTTCAATCTTTATTTGTTTTCTTATTTTGTTTATATCTAATTTTTTCCCTCCACCATTTTTTTGACCAATAAAATAAAGGTCATAAGAATGGATATTATAGTAAAATGTATAGCTATAAAACATATCTTTAATTTTAAATTTGTTTTTAAAATCAGATATAATTAAGTTTTTATAATAATTATTTATAGTTCCTGGTGATTGATCTGCACCTGATCTAGTTGTGCCATGCTCATTCCTTCCTCTTGAGGCGCAAGTAATTAACATTACACCATCACTATTAAGAATATTATACAAAGATTGAAATATAAGATGCCAATTTTGAGTATGTTCAAAACATTCGCATGAGATGGTTATATCGAACTTTTTACCAAGCTTTTCAACATTTTCACCATTCATTACTATATCCACTCCAGGACCATTAAAAGTGTCGATTCCAGTATAGTTGTTTACTTTAAAAAGATTTCTTACTTCGCCGTTAAAATCGTAACTTCCAACTTCTAAACAATTTAATTTTTTAAAATCAAAGCTTTCTTTTAATACTCCAGTACAAATTTTTATAAAGGTTAGTTGTTCTTTGTGAGACATAATATATTTTTATACTTAAAGAATTTTTTTTATTATGTATTTTTATATCTCATTATCATTAGGTCCAATTGTAACTATTAATCCATTTAATTCTTCACTTAAATCAATTTGACATCCTAATCTTGAATTATTTTTTAATTCACTTGCGTTATCTATAGCCATTTCTTCTTCTTCAGTTTTGGTTGTAAGTTTACTTAACCATTTTTCATCAACATATACATGGCAAGTTCCACACATTGGTTCGCCACCACAAATACCATATGGATTTGCAATTTTATGTTCATCTATCAACTCCATAAGAGTTTGTCCTTTTTTACCTTCTACTGTGTGTTTTTGATTTTTTCTATCCGTTATATTTATAATTATTTGAGTCATGGTTATCCTCCATGTTGTGTTGGAAATGTATCTTCTACTATAATATTGGGGTTTTTTAATACTCTTAAAGCTTCATTTGCTACATCTTTATCATTGTCCTTAGAAAGTTTTTCTAGTTCTATTTTTGGTAATGAAGGGTTTCTACAAACCGCTTTTCTAACATGTGGATCATCGTCATTTGAAAATCTAGTAAGTTTTAAAGGTTCTGTTTTAGGGTTTAAAGCTTGAGCAAGTTTAAATGATGAAATAGGTAGTGTTGGTGCTGGAATGACATGGTCTGGCTCTATAAAGACTTCCTCTTTTTTAAAAACATAAAAAACCTTTAAAATTGCGTAAGCAATATAAAAAATAATATTTAAAAAAAAGGTTATTATACTCTGTAGTATTCCTCCTTTGTGTGGATCCATTTGTAATATTTTATTTTAACTGAAATTATCTTACTTGTTTTTTTCTATGGAATAAAAAATATTTAATAAAAAAAGAAAATGGTACACCTGCATGCACCCTTATATTTAAAAGGCTTTCCGTAGCTTTCCAAATTAATCTATTAAATGGATTGTCTGGAATTTCTGAAACAATTTTTTCTACTATTTTTTTAACCCCAGGAAATCTAATTAGAATATGAGAAAATCTTGATAGTTTTAAAATATATATACCAAGTTTATCTCGACGATAATTATCATAATAAACCATTTTGATGCTTCCAAAAACATTTTTTCCATAATTGTATCCAGAGTTGTGGACGTTCCCAGCATCTTTTCCTGTTTTGTGCATCGCTTGACGACTAGCTGAGTAAGCTTCATCAGCTGGTAACAGAACATCAGGCTTTTTATCTGTAGATTCAAATGACTCTTTTCTCCATGTTGTTGGGGCAACACTACCTGGCGCCATTACATCTGAAGCTTGATATTGTCCAAGCTCTAATCCTACATTATTAATTTCAAGTCCTGGAAATGGTTTAAAAATATTAATTCCATGAACTCCTCTTGGTCCAGTAATTCTTCTTGCCATGTTTATTGTATCCCAAGTCAATTCTCTTGTTTCACCAGGTAGCCCAAGCATAAATTGCATAGAATATCTTAACTTATGCTTATTCATTCTATCTGTAACTTCTATCATCTGTGAATTTTTTACACTTTTTCTTAAAGTTTTATATCTGAATTGTTCATTTCCAGTTTCAAGACCAAATCTTATCAGTCTACATTTTTTTGTTTCGGCTAGAGCTTTGCAAACTTCTTCTGTTAATTCTGGTATAACTGAATTTACTGAATAAGTTGCTTTTATTCCAGATTTTATAAACTCATTACAAAAATCAATTATCCATTTAGGATTATAAGTTAGAGTGCTATCATTAAAAAAAAAATCTGTAGATCCATATTTTTCTTCTAACATTTTTAATTCTTCTATTACATGAGGAACACTTCTTAGATTAGTATAATCTTTTCCTTTCATTCCTGCCGCAACGTGAATTTTTTTATAACCATCATTAAAACAATATGTGCAAGGATAAGGACATCCTCTTCCCGCTAAGACTTGTGTAAATGGAACTAATTTAAAATATGAATCCTTTTTCCAATATATATCTCTATCATCAAATGGTGTTTCATCCATATTCATCAGCCAATGTCTCATTGGGTTTTTTCTAATTGTGCCGTCAGTTTGTTTTATATGTAAATTTCCTATATCAAGATCTCTCCAATTTTTACCTTCATCAAGAGATTTACATAATTCAATTATTGGATCTCCACCTTCTCCAACACAAATAATATCTAAATTTGAATTTTTTATTATTTGTGGCATGAATGTTATGTCGTAACCACCTGCTATTAAAATTGTATCTACTTTGGCCTCCCTTAATTCATCTACTGTTGCTAACATATGATTTCTGTAAGATGTTAATACTGAAAAAGCTACCAGGTCTGATTTTTCTTTTTTACAGAATTCTACAATTTCTGAAGGGCTTCCTATAGCAACATCAGTTGTATGACCTGCTCTCTTCAGGTAAGCAGACAGTACTTGTGTGCTTTGTAGAGGGAAATACATCTCTTGAGCAAATATTACATGGGCCATTTATTAAGTCCTTTTATACTTTAATTTATACATTTTAAGTTAAATAACAATGTATAGGAATTAATCAAAAATTCAATTAAATATTGCTCAAATTTTATCACTAAAGTAAAAATAAAACGAAAATAAACAATTATGCCGCAATTCATTTAGTGGGTTTTAACCACTTCATAAAACTAACTGTAATAATCTTATTTCTGTCATATAAAATGATATTATCCAATATAGCTGAACTAATTTGATTTTATTGGCTATTTTTGCAATATAAAGTCTTATGAAAAACCGAATAAAAATTATAAAGGAGTGTGTAAATCAAAACAAGATTCTTAAAAAAAAAAAATTAACTATACAAACATTTTCTAATGTTAGCATTAGATTGGATGAAAAATATTTTACTATTAAGCCTAGTGGAGTTTTACCGAATGACATAATTATCGAAAAATGTCCAGTAATTAGAATTGGTGATGGAAAAAAAGTATCTGGCTCTTATAAACCATCAACAGACACTTCAACTCATAGAATTATTTATAAAAAGTATAGTGAAATAAAAAGTATTGCACATACACACTCAAAATATGTTACTGCATGGGCTCAATCCGGCAAATCAATTCCAATTTATGGTACGACTCATGCTGATTATTGGAAATCAGAAATACCTGTGACTAATTTTATTAGTCAAAAAGATTTAAATAAAAACTACGAAGCAAATACTGGGAATTTAATTATTAAAACTCTACTTAAAAAAAAACTAAATCCTTTTAATTGCCCAGGCATGATAGTTTCAGGACATGGTGGCTTTTCTTGGGGAAGGAAAAATGTAGAGGCCGTCAAGATATCTGAACTCATGGAGTTTATTGCTGAATTAGCTTATTACACTGAACAGATAAAAGTTAAAAAGAAACTACCAAAATATATAAGCAAAAAACATTTTGAAAGAAAATTTGGTAAAAAATCATATTATGGTCAAAAAAATTAATGATTATTGAAAAAAGTTTTATAAAAGAAATAAATTTTTTTATATATAAAAAAAAACATTTAATAATTTACATATTTATAGGAATAATTTCTATAATAGTTGAATTAGCAATTAGAGAAATATTGCTAAAGAATTTTAGTGAGGAGTCTCCAATACTACACGCATCTTTAATAGGTGGAATAGCTTTTGCTTTTTATTCAAATATTAAGTTTAATTTCCACGTTCCAAAAATTTATTTAAAAAGATCATTGATATATTATACTTTAATATCAATGATTGCATATGTCGTGCAGCTTTCAGTAAAAAAATACATAGATTTTGGCTCACTCAGCTTTGAAGAAAAAAGATTTTTCATTTCTGGAATGTTTTTTTTAATAGGTTATTTTTTTCATACGAAATTTTCTTTTAAAGATAACATAAAAGTTGGTGTAGCTATTTACGCGAATGGTTATGAAGATATAAAAAAAATATATGATAAAATTGGATCCTACCCAGATTTTATTCATGTAGATATTGTCGACTCAACAATGAACGAAAACGCTTTAGACACAAAGTTATCAAAACTAGAAGTAGTAAAAGCTTATTGGCCAAATCACCAAGTTCATACGCACATTATGTCAATGCATCCATTAAGATGTATGGATGCTGATATTTATAAATTTTCTGATATAATTTATTTTCATCAAGAGTCTTTAGATGACAAAAAAAAAGTAATTGAAGAAATAAAAAAAAATAAAAAAATTCCGGGTTTGGTTTTACATTCTATTCATGATTACGACAACTTAGAACATTTAATCGGAGACATTAAAGAAATTTTAGTTTTGTCTATTAAAAAATGTGGAGTTTCTGGCCAAATATTTGAAAATAAATCTTTTGATTTAATCAAAAAATTAAATGATATAAATCAAAGAAAAAATTTTAAAATTTGTGTAGATGGAGGAGTCAAAAGTAATTTAATTTCCAAAATTAACAGCGAAAAAGTAGTTTCAGGTTCTTATGTTTTAAATAACGAATTCCCAAGAAAAGAAATTATGAGATTGCAAACATTGTCTCGCTATGAAAAATGATAAAAAAACAATTATAGGCAAGAAATTTGGTAATAATTTAATACAACAAATATATAGAACTAAAGAAGTTTTATCTGTTTCAATTGTTGGATCTTTTTCCAAAACCTATGATTTGGAAAAAATTGGTGACCTCGATGTAGTTATAGTTTGTAAAAAAATAAGTAACAAAATAATAAAAAGTGCTAAAAAAAGTATTAAGCAAGCTTATGTAAAATATCCTTTTATTAAGAGAAAATTGAAAATTAATGATACTTTTGGTCCTGTAAAATATAATGCTTCAAAATATTTAATAATCCACATGATGGTTTATGATGTAGAAGGACATATTGATCATGCAATTAACAGTCCATTTACATGTTATGATTGGCAAAGAAGTAATTGGGTTATAGGTAAAAAATTAAAAGAAATTTTTCCTGTTGAAAATATTTACTTAAGAGATTTTTTTGAAGCTCGCAGAAGTTCTATTGAATATCTAAAGGATATTAAAAATAACAATATTTCAATAAGAAAATATAAAATTAACAAAAAAAAAATATCAATGATAAAAGAAAATTACAAAATTAATAAAAAAAATAGAGGCGAGTTTGTTTATCATATAATTTATAATTTAATTAATAATTATAATAAATTTTATAGTAAAAAAAATATTAGAATTTCTACAAATAATTTTAACAAAATGTTTTTGATGATAACAAAAAATAATAAATTATTGTTAGAAAATTTTAAAAACCTTAAAAAACAAAAAATTTCTTTAAGTTCTATTTATTCAAACAAATCTATATTTATAGCTGAAAAATTTATAAGAAGTTTTAATTTATTTATCAAACAGGAGAGTAAAAATTATAAAAGAATAGTTTTTTTAAGACATGCAAAAACTTTATTTAGTGATAAAATATTTTTAGGACAAGGTTCTAATCCAGATATTATAAAAAAAAAAATCAAAATAAATTTTATAGATAATTATGATTTTATTTATTCTAGCCCTTTGAAAAGAGCTATTTCTACCGCCAAACTTTTTGGTAATAAAAAATTAAAAATTAACAATTATTTGAAAGAAATTGATTATGGAAAAGCTGAAGGACTTACGTTTAAACAATATTCTAAAAAATTTCCTGGAAATGCAAGATTATGGAATAATTCTATCGACGTAAGATTCCCTCTTGGAGAAAATACATTAGATATTAAAAAAAGAGTATTAAAGTTTATAAAAATTATTTCTAAAACAAAAAATTTAAAAACTCTTGTTGTAACACACAATGTTTTTTTGAGGTGTTTAATTGGCTATTATTTAAATATTGAAGTAAAAAATTATTTTAAAATAAATACTAGATATCTACAAAAATTTGATTTTATTGTGAAAGAAAATAAAATTTATCCAGATCTTAAAAGACAAGATTTTAAAAAATTACTTATTAGATTATATGATTAAAATTGCAGCTTTTATTATTCCTAAAAGAAAAATCCTTTTCAAAATTATAAATTTTAAAGATAAAATTAAAAAAAAATTTGGTTTTCAACCATACTTATTACACCCACCTCATTGCACGTTGTTCACAATGAATGTTTCAAATAAACTTTTAACTAAAAAAAAGTTTTTTAATCATGTCAAAATAAAAAATAGCTATTCAACTGTTTTAAGTATTAAAAAAACAGGTGTTTTTTTTAATGATCCAATTACAAAAGGAAATACAATTTATTTTAAAATTTACAAAACTGCTTTCTTGAAAATTCTTCAACTAGAATTATTAAAAATATTTTCTAAGTATAAAATTAATTCAAAAAATAAATTTAAGTATAAATGGATGAATAAAAATGTAAAAAAATATGGATATCCTTTTATAGGAATAAAGTGGATCCCTCATTTTACAATAGCTTCTTTAAAAAACATTGATCTTAATAAAGAAAAAATATTTATAAAAAAATTTTTATCTAAAAAAAACAATTTTAAAGAGATTGTTAAAAAAGTTCACGTTTATAAAATTTCTAGTGAGAAGCATATATATTTATGGAGTATCAATATTAGACTAATAAAATGAAAAAAAGATTTATTAACATTATGCCAATGGCTGGTGAAGGAAAAAGGTTTTTTGAGAAAGGTATAAAAATACCAAAACCTCTTATTGAAATAAATAAAGTGCCCATGTTTCTAAGATCTGCAAAATGTATGCCTTATGCTGATTTGTGGATTTTTTTGATAAAAGAAAAATTTTTATTCAATAAATTAATTGAAAAAAAAATAAATAAGAATTTTGAAAATAATATAATTGTTCCTATTAAAGGAAAAACTGAAGGTCAAGCTTCTACTTGTTTTTTGGCAAAAAAATACCTACATAAAAATGATCATATATTTATAAGTTCTTGTGATAATTATTTTGAACTTGATAAAAAAGAATTTTTTGAAAAGTCAAATACACATGATGCTTTAGTATTTACAACAAAATCTACTCAAATACATTTAGAAAATCCCAATCAATTTGGTTGGGTTAAAAATAATACTAAAGATTCAATAGATATTTCTTGTAAAAAACAAATTACCAAAAATCCAAAGAAAGATAGAATTATAATAGGTTCTTTTTATTTTAAAGGCTTAACATCATTTCAAAAATCTCTTGAATCTCTTTTTGCTAAAAAAAATAAAATTAAAGGTGAATACTATCTTGATGCAGCTCTTATTGAGGCACTTAAACTAAAATTAAAAGTTGGCGAAATTATTGTTAAAAATCATATAAGTTGGGGCAGTTATAAAGAACTAAAAAATTGGGAAGATCATAATAAAATATGAAAATATTTAGCTTGGTTTTGCCATGTTATAATGAAAGTGAAAATATTGATAATTTACTTGATTTAATAACAAAATTAAAAAAAAATGAAAATAATTTAGAAATTATTGTTGTTGAAAATGGTTCTACTGACAACTCATTAGTTAAAATTAAAAATCATAAAGCATACAAAAATAACATTATCACCTTGGTAGAAATAAAAAAAAATTTAGGCTATGGTCATGGGATTATGTCTGGTCTCTATAAAGGAACTGGTAAATATATTGGCTGGTGTCATGGTGACTTACAAAATAATCTTGATGATATTAATAATATATTTAAGCAAAATTATAATGAATTAAACAAAAACAATGTAATCATAAAAGGAAAAAGAAAAAATAGAAGTATGGTTGACAACTTTTTTACAGCAGGTATGTCAATGTTAGTAAGTTTTTTGTTTAAATGTAAGTTATCTGATATTAATGCGCCACCAAAAATCTTTCCTAGAAATTTTCTAAATATGCTTACAAAAGCTCCAAATGATTTTTCTTTTGATTTGTATTTTTTACTTATTGCTAAATATAACAACTACCATATTATTGAGCATCCTTTAATTATATACAAAAGGACTGCTGGTAAAGCAAAGGGTGGTGGAACTTTATTTACAAAGATTAGACTAACATTACGAACTTTAAATTATATTTATAAGTTAAAAATAAATAGAAAATTTTAGATGGAAATAATTATTCACAGAGTAAATGATATAAAAGATTTAATAAAATTGCCATCAGACTATGGTGTAGAAATTGATATAAGATCTTATGGATCAAAATTAATTCTTAACCATGAGCCTTTTAAAGATGGCTGCGATTTTACTAATTATATTGAAAATTATAAACATGGAACAATGGTATTGAACATAAAAGAATCTGGTATCGAGGATGAAGTTTTAAAAATTGTTAAGCTGAAATCAATTAAATCTTATTTTTTGTTAGATGTTGAAATGCCATATCTCTACTTTTCGTCAAAGAGAGGAAATAAAAATATTGCAATTAGATTTTCTGAGTACGAAAATATTAAAAATGCTGAATATTTTAAAGAACTTGTAAATTGGATTTGGATAGATACAGTAAATAATTTACCAATTAAAGTTGAAATTTTGCCCACAATATTAAATTTTAAAAGTTGCATTGTTTGTCCTGAAAGATGGGGTAGAAAAAATGATATAGAAATTTATAAAAATACTTTTAAAAAATTAAATTTTAAACCTAATGCAGTAATGACAAGCCTTGAATGTGTAAAACTTTGGAAATAAATTTCCACTATTCATTTCTGCAAGGATTTTTAATATTTTTTTTAGGAGAAACTGCAAAACGCAAGGATATATTACTCCAATTAGAATATTTATCTGTTATAGAAATATCTGAGTAGTATGGTTTAATTACAATTGAACTTAGTGCAGATGCGTATTTATTTTTCAATACTTCATGCTTCATATCCTGCGGACATATATATTTTTTTTTACTAAATTTCTTAAGTTCTTTTATTTTAAAAATTAAACTTGGCTGATTTTTATAATTAACAATATTTTTGTAATACGTATTAAAATTTAAAATACCACAGATGATAACCGAAGTAGTGAATAAATAACAAAATATTTTTTTTGGATTTATGCTTTGGAAATTGAACAAAATATGCAAAACATAAAATAAAATCATTATTTCTATTGTATAAAAAGGCATAGCAACCAAAGGATTGTAAAGAAAAATTGTTAAAAAATTGTAAAATATAATTGTAATTATTAAAAGAAAACGAATTAAAGGTTGCACACAATACAAAATTAAAGACCATATTAAAGTAACAAAAAAATAAGGAGCTAAATTTTTTATGCTCAATGAAGAAAAGAATATCTGAAGTTTTTCTATATTATAAATCTCCAAAATTTGACTTTCAAAATATAATAATATTGTAAAAAATAAAGGTAATATTAAAACTAAACTAAAATAAAAAATATCTTTTTTATTAAAACTTTCAAATAATCTTATTTTTTTTTTAAAAAATATGTTTGATATAATAAAATATGAAAAAGTTAATAAGATTAAACTGGTTAAGATAAATTTATAATTCTCTATAACTAAGTAATCAGTTGTTAACATTAACCATATTCTAGAAACTGGCAAATTATATTTTGGCTGAGTAAATTCAGTCTGGTAAAAAGTTGACAATAAGTAAAGTAAAAAAATAGTTAATAATAATAAGTTTGGAATATTTAATGCTTTTTTAATTTTAATAATTAACTTTGCAAAATTAAATTTTCCTTCATCTGCAATATAATAAATAAAAAGTACAAAGCTAATAATGCTATTAGTAAATGATGATAACGTAAGAATAATTGTCCAAATTAATAAATCGTTTTCTTTTTTTTCAAAAATAGATTTTATTATAAATATTAATGATATGGATGAAACAAAATTATTAGATTGTATTAAAAAAATAACTTTTGAAAAAAATAAAATTACAAATACCAAAATAATTAAAAAAACTTTAAAAATAATTTTTAGTAATTCTTCTTTTTTTAAATTTATTTTATTAAAAAAGCTGAAGAAAAATAATGATACAAAAATTGATATAAAAAAACTTTTTAGTTTTATTAAACCAATTATTCCTGATAGGTAAACTGGTGATAAGAAAATTGCATTAAAGCTAGCTTGAAAAAAATGGTATGCACTCCATTCTAAAGGGTAAAGACTAAATATTTTAATTCTTGAAAAATAATCTGCTAATAATATCTCTAAAACTGAATCTGTTTGGTAAGTAAAATGATAATTATATTTAAAGTTTAATTCGCTATTTTCAATAAAAATTGGACTAATAATGTAATTTAATAATAAAAATGTAAAAAACGTAAAAAGAATTATAAATTTATATGCAATTATCGCTTCATAAAGATCACTTCGAATTTTTGAATTTGTTGCAAGAATAAAAAAATTAATTAAATAAAAAAAAAGTATTACATATTTTGCAATGACGGGGGCTAAATTTACTGCCATAGAAGTTAAGGTAGCAAAAACTGTAATAGAAAATATTGAATTTTTTATTAAACTATTTTCTGAATAATTGGATAAAATATATCTTCCTGATGGATAGCTTATTAATAAAACTCCGAAAAAAATAAAAAAAAATAAAATATTAATAATATTTAAAGGAATTGTTTCTAATAAATTTATTGAAAAAAGCATAAAATTTATAAAATAATCAAATTTATTAATTTTACTATTTTATGTGACATATATAATCTAATTGTGGCATCAATACTATTGGTGCAACATATATTACAGCTACATTAACATTGCTTCGTTTATCTTTATATTGTAGTAATTATAAAAAGATAAATGAATAAAAGACTATTATTAATACAGCCTAGACATGGTGTATGGGATGGAATTTGCATACGCTTCCCTGAATCAATGCTTACTATAGCTGCCATGCCACATAAAATGGGGTATGATGTTAAAATTCTTGATTGTAGAGTAACCCCTGAATGGGAAAAAGTTTTAAAAGATTATTTAAATGATGGCGAGCCTATCTGTGTTGGGGTTACAGCATTAACTGGACCAGCTATAAAAGATCTTATTACAGCAGTAAAAATAATTAAGTATTTTAATAAATCAATTCCAATAATATTTGGTGGTGTTCACGCTACTTTGTTGCCTGAACAAAGCTTACGTCATGACGGAATAGATGTTGTTATGAAAGGTGAAGGAGATTACACATTTTTTGAAGCTGTTAAAATATTTGAAAAACACAGTCTTGAACAAGTTTTGAGTAATGATTTACTTAATGCGGTAAAAGGAGTTTACTACTTTAAACAAAGCAAAAGTAAAACTAACGGATCTGAAAAATATTCTGAACCAAATAAAATCGCTAAAGATGAAGACTTAACTATAAAGAATCCACATGAAAACCCAGATTATGGAAAAAATATAGTTTTTACTGGTAATAATCCATTGGTTATGGATCTTGATGGACTTCCAGATTCTCCATATGAATTACTTGATTTACCAAAATACAACGCTGTAGACTTAGGTCATGGTGTGTCAGCATCATTCCAAACATCAAGAGGATGTCCATTTGCTTGCAAATTTTGTGGAAATGAAGTTTTGCAAGAGAGAAAGATGAGAACCATATCAATTAAAAAACTTGTTGCAAAAATTAAAATGTTACAAACTAAATATGGTTACAATAGTTTTTTATTTGTGGATGATTTAACAATTGCTGGAAGAAAACATTTTGTTGAATTTTGTACAGCACTATCAGAAATTAGACCAAAAATAGCTTGGGAATCGACAGGTATTAGAGCAAACCTTATAAGTAAATTAAATAAGGACGATATGAAGTTGCTTTGGGAAAGTGGCTGCAAGGCTTTGGATATTGGAATAGAGTCTGGCTCAGAGAGAATGTTAAAATATATTCAAAAAGCTGACACAAAAGAGAATATGTTATATGCAAATAAACTTATAGCTGAAGCTAACCTTCCTTTTACAACAAAATACACATTTATAGTTGGTTACCCTACTGAAACAGATGAAGAAAGAAATGAAACTGTTGAGTTTTATTTACAATTAAAAAAAGATAATCCTAAAATCTTTCCAATGTTCTTTGTTTATTTACCAATTGTAGGCACATCGCTATATAATGAGATCATAGCAAACAAACAATTTAAACAACCAGGATCATTAGCGGAATGGGTTAACATTGACTCTACCTCATGGTTTTACAAACATGACAATTGGTTACCTAATGAAAAAAGAAGAGAAATATCAACAATAATGATATCATCATTATTTTGTAGTGATAGGGCAAAAATTAAATTTGCAACACCAATAGGAAAAGTTGCATTTAAATTGTACCACCCTATTGCAAAACAAAGATTTCAAAATAGATTTTTTAAAGTTCCTGTTGAATCTTACTTAATATCTGGCATTCAAAAAGTTTTTCCTAACCTAAACTTGTAGAATATTATTAGATAATTAGATTACTTAAATTTACTACCCTTTTTTACAAAATATATTCCTACAATTACAGTTATTAAAGAAATAATAATTTTAGGTGTTATTAGTTCACCTAATATAAAAAAACCTAGAATAACTCCAAAAATTGGTATTAAGTAAGCTACCTGAGACTGAAAAACTAAGCCATTATGTTTTAATATATAAAATCTTAATAGCCAGGCTATACCAGTAGAAAAAACTCCAAGATATAAAAGTGAAATCGTAGAATCTAATCTTGGAGATAAATTCCACGGTTGCTCTATTAAAAAAGTAATAGGTAATAATACTAAAGTTCCCCAAATTAATATTGATGCAGTAACATTTTCATTTTTTTTATTGCTAATTCTTAAAGTCAATAAACCTCCAATTACATAAAATGTAGATCCGCATAAAATTAAAAGTGCAGAAGTAATATTGTTTTTATTAATTAAAATATTATTTGAAAATAAAAAAACTATGCCAGAAAATCCTATTAAAACTCCTAAAGACTTAATAAAATTAATTTTTTCATTTTTAACAAAAAAATGAGCTAATACAGATGCACTTAGTGGAGTGCTAGCCATTAGAATTGCAGCTAAATTACTTTGAATATTTTTTACTCCATGAGCAATAAGAAAGAAAGGAATAACTAAATTTATAATTCCAATAGCAGCAAACCAATACCAATCTTTAGAAAATGCCTCTATTTTTATTTTTTTTATAAAACATAATAAAACTACTGGTATAGCGCCAAGAAAAATTCTCAAAAATGCAATAGTAAGAGGTCCATAAGAATAAGTGGCAATTTTTATATTAAAGAAAGCGGAAGCCCAAATAAGGGCCAATAATGTTAAATAAAAATAATCTAAAGATTTTGTTTCTCTCATTTGTTATGTTTGTTATGCATATCTGTTATTTGATAAATTCACTTTATGTATAATAAAATTTAAGTAATGATACAACCAGAAGCTTTAAATAAAAACATTTAGTTAAAGGAAAAATTATATATATAGTTAGGTAATAAATGAGTGCAATTAAAATTTTAAAATTAATAAAAGAAAAAGAAATTGAATATATAGATCTTAGATTTACAGATCCTAAAGGGAAACTTCAACATGTTACTATGGATTGCACAATAGTAGATGAAGAAATGTTAAATGAGGGTATTTTCTTTGACGGCTCTTCAATAGCAGGTTGGAAAGCTATAAATGAATCTGATATGATATTAAAACCTGATCTTGCTAGAGAAATTGTAGATCCTTTTACATCTCATAATACTTTGATTTTATTCTGTGATGTTTTGGATGCAGTCAAAAAAAATCCCTATGAGCGTGATCCTAGAAGTACTGCTAAAAAAGCTGAAGAATATTTAAAAAAATCTGGTATTGGAGATAAAGCTTTTTTTGGCCCTGAAGCAGAATTTTTTGTTTTTGATGATGTAAAATTCAAAAACGATATGAATGAAACTGGTTTTAAAATTGATAGTTCTGAAGGTTCTTATAATTCAGATAAAGATTATGAAAATGGAAATATGGGGCATCGACCAGGAGTTAAAGGAGGGTATTTTCCAGTTCCTCCGGTTGACAGCTCACAAGACATGCGTGGAGAATTTTTAAAAGCTCTTAAAGATATGGGTATTAAAGTTGAAAAGCACCATCATGAAGTTGCTCCGAGTCAACACGAGCTAGGAATGTATTTTGGAACATTGACTGATCAAGCAGATAACATGCAACTTTATAAATATGGAGTCCATATGGTTGCTCATTCATTTGGAAAAACAGCTACCTTTATGCCTAAACCAATTAAAGGTGATAACGGCTCTGGTATGCATATTCACCAATCATTATGGAAAGGAAATACATCTTTATTTTCTGGAAATAAATATGCAGGACTGTCAGATATAGCATTAAATTACATAGGTGGAATTTTAAAACATGCTAAGGCAATTAATGCTTTTGCAAATAGTACAACAAATAGTTACAAAAGATTAATTCCAGGATTTGAAGCTCCAGTGTTGTTAGCTTACTCAGCTAGAAATAGATCCGCTTCCTGCAGAATACCAATTACAATGAATAAAAATGCAGCTAGATGTGAAATTCGCTTCCCTGATGCTGCTGGAAATCCCTATTTAACTTTTGCTGCAATGCTAATGGCAGGAATAGATGGTATTAAAAATAAAATTGATCCAGGTAAACCTGCTGACAAAGATTTGTATACTATGCCAGAAGACGAAGTAAAGAATATTCCTACAGTTTGTGGTTCTTTACGCGAAGCTATGGAAAGTTTAGATGTTGATAGAAAATTCTTAACAGAAGGCTCTGTATTTACTGATGACCAAATTGATGCTTATATTGCCTTAAAATTTGAAGAAATTTATAAACTCGAACACACTCCACATCCCATAGAGTTTGAAATGTATTATAGCTGCTGATTATCTCTATTTTTTTTTCTTTACTATCGTTAGTTATTCTTTTTTCTGTTATTCAATCTTATTGAATGTGTCAAAATTGATAATTAAATTAAAAAATATATGTACTAAATTTATTTCTTTATGAATGATTTTTTTAAAAAAACAGATTTAACTAGAACAGAAACTGAAAAAATAATTGATGAAACTCTTTTAAATAAAGATGATGGAGAACTTTATTTACAAAACTCTATAAATGAAAATATTACTTTAGATGATGGAAAAATAAAAAATACTAATTTTACCAAAACATACGGTATGGGTTTTCGTGGTGTTTCTGAAGATGTAACAGCCTATTGTCACACCAACTCTATTAATAAAAAATCATTAATAGATGCTTCTAAAAATATTAATTCAACATTAAAAAATTTCAAAAGTTATAAACATGATAATTCAATTAGAAGAACAAATGAAAATTTGTATTCTGACCACAACCCTATAGAAGCTAAGTCGCTCAAAGAAAAAATTGCAATTTTAAATACTGTAGATCAATATTTAAGATCGAAAAGTAATCTAATAAAACAAGTTACCGCAAGTATATCTACTGAAAAAAAAAATATAGAAATTATAAAGACTGGTGGAATGACACTTTCTGATAATCAACCTTTAACTTCTTTTAAAATTGCTTTGATAATGAAAAAAGGATCAAAAAATACTCAAGGTTCATACGCTACTGGAGGAAGAATGACTTTTGATAATTATATTAATGAAAATAACTGGAAACAGGTTTGTGATGAAGCTTTTCGTCAGGCTGAAATGAATTTAGATGCCAGAAAAGCACCGGCTGGAGAAATGGATGTTGTTTTGAACAATGGTTGGTCTGGTGTGTTATTGCACGAAGCTTTAGGTCATACTTTAGAAGGTGATTTTTTATATAAAAAAACATCAGTTTTTCATGATCAAATAGGAAACAAGATTGGAAATGAAAATATCACAGTAGTTGATGAGGGTAATATTTCAGGGCGTAGAGGTTCTCTTAATATGGATGATGAGGGTGAAAAAACTCAAAGAAATGTCTTAATAGAAAATGGAAAACTAATTAAATTTATGCACGATAGATTAAGTGCAAAACTTACCAAAAATAGTCCAACGGGTAACGGTAGAAGAGAAAATTATATGTTTGCACCCATGCCAAGAATGACAAATACTTTTATGATGAATGGGAAAAATACAAGAGAAGAAATGATTAAGTCAGTTAAAAAAGGAATATACGTAGATGCTCTAGGTGGTGGAAGTGTTGATATAGTTAGTGGACAATTTAATTTTACAGTTAATAATGCATGGTTAATTGAAAATGGTAAACTTATAGTACCTGTAGAGGGAGCTACTCTTATCGGTTCTGGACCTGAAGTTATAAAAAAAATTGAAATGATTGGCAATGATCTAAAACTAGATAATGGTTTTGGTACATGTGGTAAATCGGGGCAGTTAGTTCCAGTTGGATTAGGAATACCATCATGTAAAGTTTTAATGACAGTCGGAGGTTCTAAAGCTTAGTAATTTTTTATGCTAAAAGAAAAAAAAGAATTAGAAAGTCTTGCAGCTTATTGTATTGATAAATCAATTAGATTTAATGCTACAAACTGCGAAGTTAAAGTAGGAAATAATATTTCAGAAACTGTTAATTTAAGAAATAAAAAATTAGAAAATTCAGATCGTAGTGATGTTTTGTCAATCAATATAACTACTTATATAAATAAAAAGAAATCTAGCACTCAATTTACATATATTGATAAAGAAAACA
>Ga0114993_10001490_pt1 | contig 26935 bp, 24 predicted proteins | sample ArcticOcean_MG_C_FD_87042 | JGI IMG/M metagenome (GOLD analysis project Ga0114993, IMG submission 87042) | Marine microbial communities from western Arctic Ocean - ArcticOcean_MG_CB2_150 | ecosystem: Environmental > Aquatic > Marine > Oceanic | place: Arctic Ocean: Canada Basin | collected...
CATGTCGGGCCGTCCGATGTACTTATTAGAGTAATAAAGACGGCTATATGTGGGACAGATTTGCATATATATAATTGGAACGACTGGGCGAAGAAAACGATACCAATTCCCATGATTGTTGGACATGAATTTGTTGGTAAAGTTGAGATGATTGGAGCCGATGTAGAAGCGGTCTCATGTGGTGATTTAGTCAGTGGAGAAGGTCATATAGTTTGTGGTCAGTGTCGAAACTGTAGGGCAGGGAGGCGGCATCTTTGTGCACATCCATCTGGTGTTGGTGTTAATAGACAAGGTGCATTTGCAGAATTTATTGCGATTCCCGAGGCTAACATCTGGAAGCATAATTCAAATGTTGATATCGCTGTAGCCTCGTTTTTTGATGCCTACGGAAATGCTGCACACACTGCACTTTCTTTCGATTTACTGGGGGAGGATATCTTGATTACTGGTGCAGGGTCTATCGGTTGTATGGCGGCAGCTATATGTCGATACGCCGGCGCTCGTTACGTTGTAGTGACAGATGTCAATCAACACCGACTTAAAATGGCTTTAACAATGGGGGCTACTATGGCGCTAAACGTTCAGACAACACCGATAGCTCATGCAATAAAGAAATTAGGAATGAAAGAAGGTTTTGATGTCGGGCTTGAAATGTCCGGTGCAAGTAGCGCTATTCAGGGTATGCTACAAAATATGAGCCACGGTGGGAAAATTGGCTTGTTAGGTATACCTGAAAAAGAAATTGAAATTGACTGGAACCTAGTAATCTTCAAAATGCTAACAATAAAAGGGATTTATGGTCGAGAAGTCTACGAAAGCTGGTACAAGATGACAGTTATGTTAGAGGGGGGGTTGGATTTAACGCCAGTTATTTCCGAGGAGCTGAATGTAGACGATTACGAGAAAGGTTTTGAGGCAATGAATTCAGGTGCAGCTGGTAAATTTATTCTCAATTGGAGTTCTATGTAGCCTGGACTAGCTTAGTAGCGACTCCGGATCACCGATGGCTTTAATGTATAGTAATTGAGTAAGGTATTTTGCATATTTGCAATAATAAATTGCTATTTTTCTGGTGCTGCCACTCGGTTCCAGAATGAGAATAATTCCAGATCGCCTTCCATCATAGCCGCTGTTTCCTTAAGGTGTTTAATCATAAATGGCATCTCTGTGTGGGTCTTAAAAGCGCCCTCATCAACATAAACTTCGTATAGTAAGAATTTCTGAAGATCTGAATTATCCACGCTGACTTCAAAGCTTACACACCCAGGTTCTTTGGTTACGCTATTTTTTGCGTGCAGGCGAATTCTTCTGTTGAATTCTTTAAGGTATCGCTTCTTGACTCTTAATATCGCACTTACAGTGTAAGGCATAAGCATCTCCAGTTTAATTAAAAATTAGGAATTATTGCGAATAATGTCAGATGCCTTTTCGCCAATCATTAGGCAATTCGCATTAAGATTCCCACTGACCACAAGAGGCATTATCGAGGCGTCAGCCACGTATAGATTATCGATGCCACGAACTCGAAGATTTTCATCAACTACGGCTAGAGGATCTGTACCCATTTTACAGGTTCCGGCTGGATGATATACGCCTAGAGAGTTGTCTCTAATGTATGAGTACCATTCGTCGTCTGATTGCACTGCCTCACCAGGCGCAACTTCTTCAACTACATATTGAGACATAGGGTGCGTCTGAAAAATTTTACGTTGAAATCTTGCACCAACCGTCAGCGCGTACAAGTCACGCTCATCACTAAAGAGATTGGGCTGAATGGCTATACGGTCGTGAGGGTTTGAAGACTTTAAGTAAACATGCCCTGAAGAATAAGGCCTATGGAGATTTGTAAGTCCAGTAACGGTAGGTTTATCGTGTAATTCAGGACCTAATTCGCTGAGCTTATATCCCGCCGGTGTGTAGAGGTACTGAACGCGTGAATATTGCTCTTCGGTATCAGAGTTCAACACACCTACTACTTCTGCCATCGGGTTCGAAAGTGGGCCAGTTCCCCAGATTAACCACTTCATACCAAATGATAAGTAATCAAGAATATTTCTTTGGACGTTGTAAGTTGATCTGTTAACCCGAATGGACTGCTCGATTCCTGCATGATCTTGTAAATTCTGGCCGACTCCGGGTAGATCTAGAACCATGTTGATATCATGTTCTTTAAGATGTGACGCAGGCCCAATTCCTGACAACATCAGAAGGTGCGGTGAACCAAACGTTCCACCAGATACGATAACCCCCTTGGAAGCTGTAGCATGTTGTTGTTTACCATCGCGTTCAAAATCGACACCAACCGCCTTTTTGCCGTCGAATATTAATCGCGTGGCAAGAGATTCAGTGATGATGCTAAGGTTTCGCCTGTTCTTGGCTGGCCAGAGATATGCTCGTGCGGCACTGAATCGCCAGCCGCGCTTTATCGACCCCTGGACCAGTCCGATGCCTTCTTGAGGAGGTGAGTTGTAGTCCTGCACTCGTTTCATGCCTGCGTTCTCGCATGCTTTTAGAAATTCCTCAGTCAGATGATGGGGTGATCGTAAGAGGTTCACATTTAGCGGGCCTCCAACGCCGCGGAATTCACTCGCACCACCTTCGTAGTTTTCCGATTTTTTAAAATAGGGAAGGACACTATTAAAGCCCCAATCTCGACATCCTAGCGCTGCCCAATCGTCGAAATCTTCCGGGTTACCCCGAACGAAAGACATTGCATTTATAGAAGTAGTGCCACCGAGTACTTTACCGCGGGGCATGTAATCGGTTCTGCCATTACGTGTTGGGTCAGGTTCAGAGGTATAACGCCAATCTATTTCAGGATGCCCATATGCCTTAAGCATGCTGTAGCCTGGAATTAAAACATTAGCACGACGATCTGTGCCGCCAGCCTCCAGTAACAATACATTTGACCTATTATCCTCAGATAGGCGTGATGCTAATACACTTCCAGAAGAGCCCGCTCCTACTACGATGTAGTCATAATCCATAGTTATATCTAGTGTCGTCAATTTGATATTAAGTTATACAGAGATTCAAATATAATGTATAGTAGTTTGCGTAGTATTAGAAAAATTTATAACTGACTGTTACAACAGAAATCGTATTTTTGGGAGAGATCTCGCAATGAAATTTAAAGATAGAGATGTGTTCGCCTATGACAATGCGCAAAAGTCCATAGAGCATGAGCGAAAAGGAGCCTTTACTAGGAGGCGGATGTTAAAAGCTTCGGCAGCGACTTTGGGAGCGACGCTAGCAGCACAGTTTGCCCCAAGCACCGTGTATGGAGATGTGAGTGGAACAATCGTTCACTTTGCTGCGTCAGGCAAGCGATTATCAAATACACTTGTTGCCGTAAAACCATTGTTCGACAAAGTGTTTCCAAATGTCAAATTAGAAGTTGTTTCAAAACCTGTTTCGGAAGCGCTTACCCAAATCAATACCTATATGGGGTCTAAAAGTAGTGCATTTGATGTGGTAAGTGCGGATCACGCTCAATTCGCTGCTCTTCATGCAATGGATGCATTGACTGATCTTGGACCGTATTTGAAGGACTCGGAAGCATGGCTCGCTGATTATGATGAAGACGTTCCACAAATGTATCGGGAGATGTGGAACATACCGAAAGGGCCGGCACCGCCTGGATTTATAGCTGGTTTGGCTCCGGACGGAAATGCCATGATGACGTTTTATAGAAAAGATGTTTTTGATAAAGCAGGTATTAAACCTCCAAAAACATGGCCAGAGGTGTTAGAGGTGGCGAAGGAGATTCACGACCCTGCTCGTGAGCGATATGCTTATTGCGCTGCAATGGCAAGGAACTTTTGGGCAGGTTATCAGTATTTCGGTGCAATTGTGAGCTGGGGTGGCCACACTTTTGTTGACGAACCCGGTGGAAATTTTGAGCCTGCAATGAGCACAGAAGAAGGATTTCAGGCCCTGAGTCACCTTGTTGAGCTTCAGAAATATGCTCATCCAGTGACTGCGAATGCCGGGGAAGACGAGGTAAATCGAGTTTTTGGTAATGGTACAGCGTTATTTAGCCCGCTTTCATGGGGTACCGCAGTCCTTAATGATTCGTCATACACGGATCTTTATCGTGAATGGAATATGGCTGTATCTCCAAAAGGTACGACTCCAAATTCAGATCATAGAGCGTTGACGGGTGGTTTCGGCTTTTTCCTCCCAACGTGGGGTGGCAACAAGGAAACCGCATTTGCCTGGTCTAAATTTATGAATTCCGGTGACCGAGAAGATCTAGGTGGTAGTCCACTTATTGCAGATGCGATCGTCGGAGCTGGCGGACAGCTAAGTCGACTTTCTACATTGAAGCGCTGGTCTGATAGAAAACCTTTCTTTAATGGTCTGCTCGAATCCTTCCCTGTGTGCGTAAATAGTTCGCCGATTGTCCCTGAAGCATATGCCATTATGGGAGCGGTTGGAGAAGAAGTCGCCGACGCTGTAAATGGACAAAAGGATGTAGAAGCGGCACTTAAGGCGTGTGACAAGAGAGTTCGGCGAATCATGGACGACGGTGGCCACTATAGTTAGTTTCGGTACATATAGTTAACCCTAGTAGTTCGAAGTGCAGAAATGCTTCGAATTCTCCGAAGGTTTTGCTAGGCAGGGGGCTCGGTAACCACCATGACCGGACCTCCTGCCTATTTTCGTAGTTCTCAACTCGCGAGACAGCAGCGAAAGGTTGCCTATTTGTTGCTCGCGCCAGCAGTAATAATTCTGTTAGCGCTTGCGATTTACCCTTTGATTTATGCAGGCACTCTCTCATTTCGTGTAGACCCTCTATACAATCCAAAAGTTGCCCGTTTCATTGGATGGCGAAATTTCACAGATCTATTTGAGGACTCCAGGTTCTGGACTAGTATCCAATTGACGCTATCTTGGGCGTTTATTGTTGTTGTAATCCAAATGGTTCTTGGGTTCCTGCTTGCTATCATGCTGGATAGTAAGATTAGAGGTTCTGGTTTACTCCGCTCATTGATTCTCATTCCAGTATTTATCTCTCCCGTCGCTATGGGCTTAAACTGGCGGTTTATATTTGAGCCAGTTACTGGGCTGGCAAATTGGATTCTCAGCAACGGGCTGGGCTTTGAGAAATATTCTTGGTTGTCCCATGTGGATACTGCGCTGACAACGTTGATGTTAGTAGATTGTTGGCAGTGGACACCCTTCGTCGCATTAATACTCCTAGCAGGTATGCAGAGTATTTCGCCAGAAATCGTCGAGGCGGCTCGCCTGGACCGCATTCGGGGAATTAAGTTCTATATCAAAATTGTGTTACCACTTATACGACCGGTCATCATGGTTGTTATTTTAATTCGCCTCGTCGACGAGATTCGCATGTTCGACTTGAATTACATCATGACGGAAGGCGGACCTGGTTCATCTACCCTGTTGGCTAGCACTTATGACTACACGATTTTCAAACACGGTCATTTAGGACTAATGGCTGCATGTGGCTTTCTGATCTTACTATTAATCAATGGGGTGGTAGGCATTTTCTTGAATACTTTGTATCGCTCCGAAAAGGCAGCTAGACAGGAGAATATTAGTTAATGCATCCAACAATATACTCTAGGGCACTTTTTGGAGTGGCAATAGCCCTCGTGTTTATTTGGCTAGTGCCTGTTATGTGGGTTATTTTGACATCGATCAAGCCGACAAACATCATAAATTCGGCTGTGCCAGTATTTCTAGACTTCGATCCGACGTTTGATCATTACGTCGAAGTGTATGAAAGATTTCGATTTGGCCGAGCTATGTTCAATAGTTTCGTTACAGTAGGCGTGTCAACGCTCATCGTGATGATTGTGGCTCTACCCGCAGCTTATGCAGTAGCACGCATGAATTTAATGCATGGTGATGCATGGGCGCTTGCAATTCTTTCTTTAAGATTCATGCCTGGCATGGTAATTGTTTTGCCGTACTTCAAGATAGCGACATTTCTCAATATCATAGATACTCAACTTGTCTTAATAGTCGTTTATGTAGCATTTGGACTTCCGTTTGCCGTATGGGTACTTCGCGGGTTTTTACTTGACCTACCAAAAGAAATTGAAGAAGCAGGTAGATTAGATGGGTTAAGCTGGATCCAGATTATTTTTCGGCTAATCATGCCAATGGCGGCGCCAGGTATAGCAGTTACCGCCATCTTTACCTTTGTGTTTAGCTGGAATGAATTTCTATTTGCTCTATTTTTGACATTAGACAAAGGATCGACAATGCCTGTAACTCTCCAAAAAACTATAGATCTCTATAACGTATTGTGGGGTTCGTTGAGTGCTGGTGCTGTCTTACAGTTGTTGCCGATGATTCTAGTGGTGTTTTTACTGCAGAAACATATTGCGAGAGGATTAGCGCTGGGTGCGGTGAAGTAATTTAAGAAAATAATCATTTACTCGACTTTGGAAATATAATTATGGCCTTCAAATCAAGTCCCACTAAAGCACCTTAAGTGACTGATAATACTATGATTGTATTGCCGGTTGACAACTCAAATTTATAGGTGTAAAAGTTATACGTTAGCAGATAGTGCATACACAAAAAAATATGCGCCATAGTTGGTGAGAGATTCTAATCGTCCACAATTCTAATCATTTAACTTAGGAGAAATTATGATGAGTGACAAAGAGAACTTATATAAACGAACACTGGCTCAGTCACGTTTGATGAAGAATAAAATAAATCGTCGTCAAATGATCAAAATTATGGCGGCTACTGCAACTACCGCATCTATGGGTATGGGGTCCAGATTGGCATCAGCGGATACCAAAGGGCCAGGTTGGTATACAAACGACAAGTTGAAGGGCAAAGTTACGATGTTCGTGTCTGCTGGTCAGCGGTGGGAATTACCTGCCCGTGGAGTGTTACCCCTCTTTAATGAACGTTTCCCAAATGTCGAGGTAGATATTCAAGCAGGACCACACGGCGATATGGTCACCAAAGCTATGATGATAGCGACGTCGAAAAGTAAAACGATGGATGTGGTGTATACCGACTTCGGACAGTGGCCAGCGTTTCATGCCGTCAATGCAATGGAAGATCTAGAACCATTCGCCGCAACAGATCCGGGTTGGTACGCCGATTACAATGAAGATACGCCCACTGGTGCGCAATATCGTGTTCCAGCCAACGCCGATGGAACTTTGTATGGGTTAACAGGCGATGGTAATGCAAAACTCCATTTTTATAGAAAAGACTTGATGAAGGCTGCTGGCATTCATAAGGTGCCTGAGACTTGGGAAGAAGCATTGGAGGTCGCCGAAGCCCTCCATAATCCCGCTAAGGATCAATATGGATTTATTACAACTGCTCGAAGAGGTGGATTCGCTGGGTGGGTTTTCTGGGGTATGTTAGCTTCCTATGGTGGTGATTGGTTTGATAAGCAGGCAGATGGTGGATGGCATCCAACGTTTAATAATGACAAGGGCTATAAGGCGCTTGAAACGTTGATGAAATTGATGAAGTTTCGACATCCTGTCACCCTAAATGCTACTGATAATGAATGTAATACCGCTCTTGCTAATGGTTCCGCAGTTTATGCCCCAATTCAGTGGGGGACAGCCGTCCTGCAAGATCCGGAATTCAGTAAATTTCCAGACGACATCGGTACAGGTCTTGTTCCTCGCGGAGAAACTGCCGATAGCGCCCACCGCCCGCTCATGGGAGGGTTGGGTCAATATGTATCCGCATATTCGGAGAATAAAGAGGCTGCATGGGAGTGGATAAAGCATTTAAATTCTGGAGACTATACTGACTCAAGAATCAGTGATGCATATATTGAGCACACAGGGCAGCCTGCACGGATCTCTTTGCTCAATAAATACGAAAATATCCGACCCCATTTTGCAGGTCTGAAACAGTCCTTTCCACTCGCTGTTCCTTTTGTCCCGCTTATACCTGAAGCATTTACGTTGTCAGACATCATAGGCAATGAGGTGACCTCGGTCATCACTGAAGAGAAAACCATCGATGATGCTCTAAAAGCCATGGATAAAGGAGTTGAAGGGGTTATGATGGATTCGGGGTACTACGGATAATTCGTTCTAAGACAAATTGAGCCGCAAACCGATGTTACGACTTAATGAGGGTCGGGTAGCATTTCTTTTAGTGCTGCCCACCCTCATTATTTTGATTGGACTGGCTATTTTCCCTTTAGGGTGGGCCGGTGCAATAGCGTTTCGTGTAGAGAACCTATTCCGACCAGACATCGGTAAGTGGGTGGGGCTACGAAATTTTAAGCATCTCCTGGCGGAAGATACATTCTGGAAGAGTATCCGCCTGACACTCGTATGGTGCTTATGTGTCGTATCGATACAAATGGTGCTTGGATTTTTGTTTGCGATGATGCTTGACACGCGAGCACGAATTGTTGGAGTGCTTCGCACACTAATTGTAATACCTGTTTTTATCTCACCAATCGCGATGGGGCTAACCTGGCAATTTATGTTTGAGCCCGTTGCCGGGGTTATCAACTATTGTCTTGAGTTACTCGGACTGCCTGGAGGGACGTGGCATACGTCTACAGATACTGCGCTAATGGCTGTAATGATTGCGGATATTTGGCAATGGACCCCGTTCGTTACATTGATACTGTTGGCTGGTATGCAGGGAATTTCACCAGAGGTTATTGAGGCTGCGCGACTCGACAGAGTACGAGGCTGGAAATACATAACAAATATAGTTATACCGTTAATTTGGCCAGTTGTGATGGTGGTATTGTTGCTGCGCTTGGTCGACTCTATTCGAGTATTCGACTTGATTTATATCATCACGAGGGGAGGGCCCGGCACAGCAACTCTGGTTGCAAGTGTTTACGACTTTACAATCTTCCAGGCTGGCCGTCTTGGGGTCATGGCAGCTTATGGGTTTCTAATTCTTATCGTGATCAACATCGTGGTAATCCTTTTTCTAAGACTATTGTATCGGCAAGAAAAAGAGGCCCGGCGAGTTCAGAAAGCTTAATGAGAAACCCTATCCGAAAGGCAGTAGACGTCGCTGCGGTGTTTCTTGTAGCAATTTATCTCGCGCCAATTTATTGGATCTCACTGACGTCCATTAAACCGATGAATGAGATCAATTCGAAAGAACCAGTTTGGATATTTGAGCCGACAATGGAACATTATGTCCAAGCATTCGAGCGATTCGAGTTTGGTAAGGCGCTGTTAAATAGCTCGATTATTGTATTCAGTGCAACGTTTATCACTATGATCCTGGCATTAATTGCCGCCTACGCATTGTCTCGAATGAAAATGCGTGGGGCTGACGTGCTCTCATTGTTTATTTTATCTCTTCGATTTATGCCAGCCGTAGTTATAGCAATGCCGTACTATTTGATGTTTCTAAAAGCTGGGCTAATTGATTCGCATATCGGCATGATTATTGTATATGTAGGTTATGGTCTTCCTTTTGCAGTTTGGATAATGCGTGGATTTTTAAAAGATTTGCCTAAAGAAATTGAGGAGGCAGCTCGCCTAGATGGATTGGGTTGGTTATCAATAATACGGCGAATAATTCTACCTTTATCAGGGCCGGGGATAGCAGTAACAGCGATATTTACGTTTGTTTTCAATTGGAACGAATACCTGTTTGCACTCTATCTAACTCAGGCAAATGCTGTCACGCTGCCTATTCAAATTGCGAAAATGGTAGATGCTTACACAGTTCTTTGGGGTACGATCAGCGCAAGTGTTGTTATGCAGTTGGTACCAATGGTGGTTGTCGTGTTCCTTTTGCAACGGCATATGATTCGTGGTCTTGCATTGGGTGCGGTCAAGTAGCAACTCGTTTTTGAAACAAACTAGATTAAAAGATTGAGGTAGAAAATGACAGTTTCTCTAAAGCAACTTCGGAAGACGTTTGCAGATGGTACTGACGCGGTAAAGAGTATAGATCTTGACATAGAGCAAGGTGAATTCATTACGCTACTAGGACCGTCGGGTTGCGGTAAAACCACCACTTTACGCTTGATAGCAGGGTTAGAAGAGCCTACTTCAGGCGAAATTTATATCAATGGCCGCCAAGTTAACGATGTTGACCCAGGAGATCGCGACATTGCAATGGTTTTCCAGAGTTATGCGCTCTATCCTCATATGACCGCATTGCAAAATATGACACTGAACCTAACGGTTTCAGGCCTGCCCAAGGAGGAAGCAAATAAGAAAGCTCTTGAAGTAGCACGTACGCTAGGGTTAGAGAATTTGTTAGATAAGAAGCCTGGCAAGTTATCTGGCGGACAACGACAGCGAGTCGCCCTTGGCAGAGCGATGGTACGAGATCCCGTGTGCTATCTAATGGATGAGCCACTTTCAAATCTAGATTTGAAACTACGGGAGCTTATGCGTACTGAGCTTAAACGAATTCATAAAAAAGATAAGGTTACTACTGTGTATGTCACTCACGATCAAGCTGAGGCACTTATCCTCTCAGATCGGGTGACAGTAATGAATGAAGGCCAGATTCAGCAGGTTGGTGACCCCATTGAGATTTACGGAAACCCAGCTAATGAGTTTGTGGCTGAATTTATTGGCAGTCCAAGTATAAATCTCATAAAAGCCGATGTAACTGAAGATGGATTGTCTGCGGCGGGACATTTAGTCAGCAAGAGAATCATCTCAGCCTCAAATGGGATAGTTACTCTCGGCGTTCGTCCGGAAGATGTCGTTCTCAACGATGGTCAATCTGATGGGCTGCAAGGGACTATCGAATTTACAGAACCCCAAGGCGGGGTTGCGCATGCATATGTGAAGTTGGAGCATTCTGAAAAGGTCTTAAAAAATCGGGAATATCTTGTGGTGAATATAGATGTTCATGAATCAGTCAAGATTGGAACAACAGTAGGTATTCAGTTTCGAGACGACCGGATCAATTGCTTTGATTCCCAAACTGGGCTGTCTATCAAGCCTGAAAAATAGGCAATAGCGGTTCAAGGTACGGTCTAAATTTTAAAAAAAAGGAAAAACGATGGTTTTAAACGACGAAACCTTTACCAAAGGTAAAGAGGTTAGGTGGAAAGTAATCGGCGAGGACGTGATGGATCCGATTTGGAGCGGATTAGGTGAAGCGACTCAAGCTATACAAGAATATGTCACCGAATTTGCTTGGGGAGAGATATTTTCTCGACCAGGTTTAGATCCAAAAACAAGAATTCTACTCAATCTAGCGATGTTGGCTGTGCAGGGTGAATCTCGGGTGTTATCGCTACACATACGTGCTGCGTTGAACCTTGAGTGTAGCCGAACCGAGATTGAGGAAACCTTGATTCAAACGTGCACTTTTGCAGGTTTCGCAAAATCCACACAAGCTTGTCGGTTAGCGCAAGAAATTTTTGATGAACTTGATGAAGACAAATAGTAGTTATTCAGGAAAGACCTTCTATTGAGGGTCGAACATTACATAAAACCCAAGAGAATTTAGCGACCACAGTGCACACTATTTTTGCGAATGTCTATGCTGCAGAATAATTCGACCCCAGATGTGGTGATTATTGGCTCGGGTGTTGGTGGGGCAGCTTTTGCTCGCACGATTGCGCGTAGTAATGCGAACATTTTGATTCTTGAAAGAGGCGAACAATTGACAACTCCTGATGGGATTCTCGATCCTCGGGAAATCCATCGTGATGGAAAGTATATTGCTGACGAAACGTGGTACGAGGGGGATAAGCCATTTAGTCCTTGGATTTATTATTACGTGGGGGGCAACACTAAATTCTTTGGGGCAGTGATGCCTCGATATAGAGAGTCGGATTTTGAAGAAGTCGAGCACGCTGGCGGAATTTCTCCGGCCTGGCCGTTTTCTTATTCAGAATTGGAGCCCTATTATTGTCAGGCAGAGACGCTATTTCACGTTCATGGATCTGATGCAGTCGATCCATGTGATCCATGGCGGTCAAAGCCTTATCCCAATAACAGAGTGCCTGACGAGCCATCTATCGAAAAAGTTCGGGACCGGTTAGAGAAATGTGGTGTCCGCACTCACCCGACCCCCTTATGTTCAGATGAAACTTGGCTCGATTACGCTCCAATCACCTGGGATTCCTATCCTAATACTGGGGACAAGAAAGTAGATGCAGAAAATTCATTACTGCGTGATGCGTTGAAGTATGAGAATGTCAAGCTCGTTAGTAACGCAAAAGTATTGCGCCTACACTCTGCGGGAAATGGTAAAGAAATTTCTTCATTGGACGTTAGTTACGGCGATGAAACAATAACGCTAAAACCAAAATGGATCGTCGTATCATGCGGTGCAGTAAATTCCGCAGCGTTATTGCTGAGGTCGGCAGACAGTCAGAATCCAAACGGTCTTTCTAATAGTTCAGGTATGGTTGGCGGCAACTATATGAGCCATCACTGCACTTTTATGATGACGGTAGATCCTAATGAAAAAAACGATTCCGTCTATCAAAAGACCGTAAGTATTAATGAATTCTATCTAGGTGGTGGCGCAGGCGATCTGCCTCTAGGGCATGCCCAAATGTGCGGAAAAATTACGCCGGCCATGGTTCAAGGCATCTATAAGTGGCTACCTGAATATCCCTTAAAGTGGCTATGTTCACACTCAGTTGATTGGTTTTTGGTGACAGAAGATTTGCCTGTTCCGGATAACAGGTTGATTGTAGATTCTAGTGATCGAATTCGATTTTCGTTGACACGTCCTAATTATTCATCACATGTTCAATTAGTTAAGAAAATGAAAGCGAGATTTAAAAGGGCAAATTACAAATGGACCTTGTCTAAACCTTTCGGAATAAACTATCCAACGCATCAATGCGGAACAGTGCGTATGGGAAATGATCCTGCTACTGCTCCGATTGATCAGTATTGTCGAAGTTATGACCATCCGAATTTGCTGGTCGTTGATGCAGGCATGTTGCCAACGTCGGCAGCCGTAAATCCGGCTTTGACCATATTAGCTCAGTCAATTAGAGCGGGACAGCAATGGATAACTGATTCGGTTTAGTTAATTGCAGGTATGTTCATTAAAAACACATTCGGAAAAGAGGGCACACATGAGCGATAAGAGTTATTCCTTGGAACAAGGTGATTCTGAAAGGCCTGCCACTGGTAGACCGGTTATATACGGTAAGAAGGGTGTAATTTCAAGTGGGCACTACCTCACCTCGATGGTAGGGATGCGGATTTTACTCCAAGGGGGTAATGCATTCGATGCTTTAGCTGCCTCAATTTTTGCTGCTTCTGTAATCGAGCCGACCGCGTCCTATTCTCTTGGTGCTGAATGTGCTTACACGTTTTTCAACTCGACTTCACAAGAGTTCTTAGCGCTTAGTGGTCAAGGACCAAGTCCATTCGGGGCAGAAATTGAATATTATCGATCCAAGCAATTCCGCTCAATACCTACTGGACCGGGTCTGGAAGCGCCAATAGCGTTTACTGTTCCTGGCGTAGTCGGTGCGACATTTTCGTTGTTGGAAAAATACGGAACGCGTAACGTAGAAGATGTTCTCATGCCTGCAATCGAGTACGCGCTAGACGGGTTTCCTAATTACGAATACATGTTGAACAGACTTAGATCTGAGGAAACATTGCAGCAGTTCGAATTATTTCCCCCGGGAGGGATCGAAATATTTTTTGATCACGGCGAAGTACCAGAACCTGGCACACTGCTAATACAAACAGCATTGGGCAACACATTAAATAAAATGCTTTCTGCCGCAAAATCTTTTGGAACCGATAGAGTAACTGAGATCGCAGCTGCTCGACAGTGTTTTTATAAAGGTGAGATAGCAGATGCGATTGTTGCTGACGTTCGGTCTGTCGGTGGGTTGATGAATGAGAACGACCTTTCGGCATACGAAGAGGAGTATTCAACTCCAGTGTCCGTAGAATACCAAGGATATGTCATTCATGGTCAATCGACATGGACCCAAGGCCCTGTATGCTTGCAGGCACTTAATATTCTCGAAAATTTCGACTTACCAAGCCTAGGCTATAACAGTACCCAATATATCCATATTGTTACAGAAGCTCTTAAGCTAGCATTTGCTGATAGGGAGGCATTTTATGGCGATCCAAAGGTTGCTTCTGTTCCTATTGATGGGTTGCTTTCCAAGGAATATGCCGCTCAAAGAGCGAAACAAATCAACCTTGAAACCGCATGTCCTGGCTTGCCGCCGTTTGGTGATCCATGGTCATACTCAAAGTTGGAAGGCAGTGTTTCAAACCAACCGGACTATTCTGACGATTTTCAGGCAGACATGCAGTACGAAGCGGGAACTACCCACATTTCTGTGGTTGACCAATTTGGGAATTTTGCTTGTGCAACCCCGAGTGGAGGTGCGTTTAATAAATCTGTGTTTTTCCCAGACTTAGGGTTTGCTTTGAGCACCCGCAGTGAGATGTTTAATTTAGTACCTGGCCACCCAAACTGTCTTGAACCTGGAAAAAGGCCTAGAACTACGATTGTGAACTTTATAGTCAGCAAAAAAGGTGTTCCAATAATGACTGTCGGTTGTCCTGGAGGAGATGCGCAGGCACAAGCCAACTTGCAACTTATCCTAAATACAATTTTGTGGGGCATGAATGTGCAGGAAGCGGTCGAAGCACCAAGATTTTCAACTTTGAGCGTGCCAAATTCGTTTTATCCTCATAGCTACCTGCAAGGCCAGTTGGCAATAGAAAATGAAATAGCAGAAGTCACTGCAAATGGGCTAACCCAGATGGGGCATAAGATTGTTCGAACTGCTACATGTGGTATGGGAGGTACTGTTACCCGGAAGAAATCAGGCTCAAGAACTCTCGAGACCGGTGCGGATCCTCGTCGATCTTGCTATGCATTGGCTTGGTAGTAGTCTCATGTACTCAAGGTCTATAGCGGTCTCATAGAGAAAACAATAATTTCAGTTGCATTGATTCTGTCAGGTTTCACCTGTGAGTGAATATAATTTCTCTAGGAATAACTTAGTGGTTACTGATACGAGCCCCGAAATCGGGCTCGTAAGCGCAGATGTTTAGAAAGGTCCGGTTTCCTTATCGCAAAAACGTTACATGTTGATCGCTGATGTTACATACCCTACAAATTCCTGATTTCCCAATCCTGAAAGTTGATGAGTGATAGAGCAATCTCCAAGTCCTTGGTAGTTAAAGGTGTAATTCTAATGATGTTCGCCGGCGTGATCCTATCGACTGGGGGGCCGATCATTCGCCAGATCGATAATGCTTCTGGATTTCAGATCGTGTTTTGGAGATCAGTTTCACAATCTATTTTTGTATTATTGTTCTTGTTATGCCGTGAGGGGAGGTTAACTGGTAAATCGATTGTTGCTATCGGTCCCTCCGGCTTAATCGCTAGTGTATTTCTTGGACTAGCGTTTTTTGGTTTTGTATTTTCGATTACTAACACGACAGTCGCAAATACGATGTTTCTGATCTCGACCGTTCCATTTTTTACTGCTCTTTTGGCCTGGCCACTACTGAAAGAGAAAGTGGCCACACGTACATGGGGTTTGATTTTCGTGGCATTAGCAGGCGTCTTAGTGATGGTTAGTCATGCCGTGACGAAGGGTAAGCTTTTAGGGAATGCTATGGGTATATTTTGTGCTGTATCAACAGCGTTTTATATAATTTGTGTTCGTTGGGGTGCGGTCAAGAGCAGGCAGATCGACATGATACCTGTTGTATGCGTAGGAGGCGTGATTGCAGCTTTGATTGCAGCTTTTATGGAAAGAGGCGGTATCTCAGTTAGTGCTAATGATTTAATGTGGTGTGTAATTGCCGGGGCTTGTCAAAACGGACCTGGTTTCATGCTGTACACAATGGCAGCGCGTTACGTTACTGCAGCAGAGCTTTCGCTACTAGGTCTGATTGAGGTGATTATTGCTCCAATTTGGGTGTGGCTTTTATTCAGGGAAATTCCAGCGTTTTATACGATTGTCGGGGGAACGTTGGTTTTGAGTGCTGTTGTAGGCCTTGCGACCTTGTCTATGATTCCTCAAAAGAAATACTAACTACTCCTGTGTTTCAACGAAGTAGGTTCGAACAATATTTTCGCTAAGTTCGGACATCTTCTCTAAATCACCGGCTTTTTGAAGGCCAGACAGAAAAATCTTATGTCGTTCGATTGAATCCCAGTATTCGACGATAAGAATTTTGTCTGAATCCGACTTGTCTTTGAAAAATTCTACTCCTGAACAACCGTCAATTTGGTACTGACAAGTTAATTGCAATTAAGCGACAATTCCTGGATGAATGAATCCAGAAAGTACAAACAGTATCGATATCCGGTAGAAATCATTGAATATGCAGTTTGGCTCTACTACAGATTCAATCTCAGTCAGCGAGATGTTGAAGATTTATTAGCTGAGCGTGGAATTATTGTTAGCTACGAGTCAATCCGACTATGGTGCAATAAAACTGGTCCTAAATATGCAACCCGATTGAAGCGAAAGCATCAAGGTTACGGTGATACTTTCTTTATAGATGAAGTATTCGTCAAGATAGGAGGCAAGCAACATTACTTGTGGAGGGCAGTTGATGAAGATGGCGAAATTATTGATGTATTCCTACAGAAACGCAGGGATGGTGCTGCCGTAAAACGGTTCTTTAAAAGGCTATTGAAGAAACATCGAGGGGAGCCTAGGAAAATTATAACGGATAAGTTGAGGAGTTATGGTGTCGCCCATCGGGATCTAATCCCTGATACGATTCATGATACATCCCCATATACTAACAATCGTGCTGAGCTTTCCCACCAGCCAACAAGGGTTCGAGAACGCGGAATGCGAAGATTTAAATCGATTGTTCAAGCTCAGCGATTTTTAGGAGGGCATTCGGCCGTGTACAATTTATTCAATTTGGGTCGACATTTAATTTCTGCGAAACACTATCAATTCTTTAGATTACGCGCCTTTGCGTCTTGGAAAAGTGTAGTGGTCTAAGAAACAGAAACTATGGGTGTTTTCAAGACTTTAGAAGTTAACTTGTCAGTACCATTATTGGACCGTTTTGGGTTTGGCTTTTATTCAACGAACTACCAGCTTTCTACACAGTTGCTGGCGGCATGTTTGTTCTAAGTGCTGTCGTAGGTTTAGCGATCTGGTCAATGTATAGAGAAAAGAAGATTTAGTTATTGTTTAGTTTCGACAAAATATGTTCGATTAACGGCCTCACTAAGCTCAAGCATTTTATCTAGCCCGCCAGCGGCTTGAAGATTAGACAGAAAGGTTTTATGTCGTTGAATTGAATCCCAATATTCAATTATGATTATCTCATCTTGATCGGAACTATTTTGTAGTATGTCCATTCCAAAACAACCCTCAATTTCATTTTCTTTCGGTACGGGTTGAAGCAGTTGTGCCAACTCTTTCTCTCTACCTGGTTTTGAGGTTATTCGCACCATCAGCATTACACTCATTAGGTTGCCCTCCATTTTTGAATATGTCGTTAGCGATAGTTGTTCTAATTTCGTCGACGATTCGTAATGTCAAAATTAAATCTCATTCCTTTATAGCTCCCATGCTTATGCCCCTTACCAGGTAGCGCTGGAAAAATACAACGGCAAGAAATACAGGAATTGTTCCTAATATTGACATAGCCCCTACGGAGTTCCAGTAGGTTTGCTGAGCTGCAAAATAGCCAGTGACTTGTACTGGATAAGTGACAATGTCTTTGTTTGTAAGCACTAGTGCAAAAACGAACTCATTCCACGTAAAGACGAAAGTGAACACTGCAGTCGCAAATATTCCAGAACGTGACATAGGCAGTACTACTTTGTGGAGAACTTGCCATCTGTTGCACCCATCGATTCTTGCGCTCTCTTCAAGTGAGATTGGTATGTCTTCGATGTAGCCTCTCATCATCCAGATTACAAATGGAAGATTAAACGCCACGTAAACTACTATTATCGATGGAAAGGTGTCGAGTATTTCCATAAATGCGAAAGCGAGAAATAATGGAAAGACTATGGCTATTGGTGGAAGCATTCTTTGGGACATAATCCAAATGGCGAAGTGATTTCCACCTGTTTTAAATCGGACCATCGAGTATGCGCACATCGTGCCAAGAACCATCGCAATAACAGTCGTAAATGTAGCGATTATCATGCTATTTACTAGCGCCTTCGCATCATCGGAAGCACCAAATAATGCCTTAAAGCTTCCGAATTGTATCTCTGCCGGAAAATAGACTGGTGGTACCGCGTAAACCTCTTCTGCCGTTTTAAAAGCCATTAGAAATAGCCAGTAAATAGGGAAGGCAACAATTGCTACGCACACAAGCACACCCAAATACCTTGCGACCTGGATAGCAACTTTTCGGTTCATCTGGAGATTTCTACTCGTTGTAATGCTAAAACAACAATGATCGAGAGTAAAACTATAATTGAGAAAACCATTGCCCCGGTGTAGCTAGTTTCGAATTGATGAAACCCGGTTATATACATGTAAAGAGGTGTTGTTTCTGTGAGGGTACCCGGTCCTCCTTTCGTTATTACAAACACGATATCAAAAATACGGACAAGATCTAAAGCTCGAATCATGATGGCTATAAACATCACGGGCCATATGGCGGGTAATGAAATTCGAAAGAAAGTGGCCCAGAATCCTGCGCCATCAATAGCAGCAGCGTCGGTCAAGTCAGTATTAACGTTAGATAATGCTGCTAAGAGAATTAAAAACATAAATGGAAACCATTGCCAAATCTCTGCAATCAGTATTACTGGATATACCCAGTTTGGATCTACTACCCAAGTAATATTGATCGGTGAATTTGCAATCCAGGACAATATGTGAGTGATAGGGCCATACCTGGTATCGAACATTAGTCGCCACATTGCGCCTACCACTACGGGGCATATAACTGCAGGTAGGATTAATATCGCAATAAAAATAGGTTTGCCCTTCAGATCTCCTAGAAACATGCGAGCTAGAAGAAGTCCTAATATTAATTCAACAGGCAGAGCAATAATAGTTATTAAGCCAGTGTGCCATAGTGACTCCCAGAATCGTTCATCTATCCACAGATCTTCGTACCAAATAAAACCGTGCCAGGAATAATCCTGGTCAAACAGTGTAATATTCTGGACACTGACTACAAGTGAGTAAATTATAGGAAACAACCCTACCAGCAGAATGATCAGAACAGCCGGCGCGATCAGCCAGTAGCGAAATGATCGATCTGAAAACAGTAAGCTTTGATTTGTCTGATTAACAGGTATGCTAGTAGAGTTCATAGATCCGCCAGTACACCTAATTTATAAAGAATGATTCGTTTAGGGTGAATCAAAAAAATATGGGGGTGGTGTACAGACAACCACCCCCATAACTCGCTTAGATTATGTGATGAAAATTATCTATAGGCATTTGGTTGAGAAGCGAATTGTGCGTAAACATCTCTTTGTCGATCTACACCTATCTTTTTAGTGACGCGATCCGCTGATTTGCAAGCTTTGTCAAGTGCGGCTTTTGGATCGGTGCCGCCCATTGAAGCTTGGATAGCGTTTGAAATAAGGTCATGATATTTTTGAGCTTGTATGACAGTGAGATCTTGAACTCCATTTGCACCACCTTCGTTTAGCGCATCCAGATATTCACCAGCGTTTGGCCAAAGGTTCCTGAATCCGGGATCTGAGTAGTGCGAAACTCGGAAAGGATCACGAATTGAATAGCCTAAGCTTGTTTTGGCGAGACTCGCTTCTTTCGAGTTAGCCCATTGAGCAAATAAGTAGGCTGCTTCTTTGTTATCACCTTTTGACGCTACCGAGACAATCCAACCTACCGCAAGTTCTGGAGTCCCGCCAGGAGGTACTGCGTAGCCAACTTTTCCAGCGACCTTAGATTTCGGTACCCAATTCATTGCTTCAATATCGGTGCCAATGTTTTGAGCCCATCTACCTACGCCTGGCCACGTGTAGTGGAGTGCAACAGATCCATCCATAAACGATGCAGCTGCTTCTGTAAAACCCCAGGCATCAACACCGGGTGGCATGTATCGACGCTGATTTACAAAGGCGGTAAGCGATTTTACACCTGCTTCAGAATTCCACGTGCAATTCATCGTCTCTTGGTCGAAAAAACGGCCACCGTAGTCTCTAAACATATCCTGCCAGAAGTAGAGTGCTAGTCCTTTGGCTCTTGGTTGAGCAGAACCGTACATTTTTGGACCATACTTGTCGGTAATAAACTGGGAGACATCATCCCATTCTTCCCATGTTTTCGGTGCTCTTAGCTCGTAACCATATTGTGCTTTGAATTCGATTTTGTTTTCACCGTTTTCCTCGATTAGATCTTTTCTGTATAGCATTATATGGACGTCGCCGTCATCTGCGAAGCCGTATACTTTTCCCTTGTATTCACCCCAGCCCTTATAGGCTGGTGCGATGTCGGCATAATCTTCACCATACCCATATTTTTCCATCCAATCATCTAATGGATCGATTGCACCTATCTCGACGAGGTCAGGTAAATATGAGGGCATAACGTCTATAATATCTTTGTTTGCCGGTCCTCGAAAGTCTTGGACAGTTGTCACAAACATTTCATTAACTGGGGCGCTGGTGATGTCAACTTTAATCCCAGTTAACTCTTCCCATAGTTTCGCATTGTATTGTTGCCATCCTAAGGCTTGTAGGCCAGCTTCTGTGTGGATCGTTAGCGTTGTGCCGGCATATTGCTTTGCAGCAGCAATAGCACGTTCACCTGCTGTTTCCGCTACAGCCATCTGGCTCAGGCTAAAAGTAAGGATCGCACTGGCCACTAATTGAAAAACTCTCATCATTTAGACTCCTATAGTTTGCTGGTATCTAATATTTTTCACCAAGTTAGTGCCTACAAGTATCTGACCCTATAGCAATATGGTTATGAGATAGTCAGGATCGAGTCACTAGAGCGATGATTGTCAAACACTCCTTACGAACCTGTCAATTTAAAATACATTTAATTTCTGAGACATTTGGTATAGTTATCTGAATTAGTAACGTAACTATCTGTTATTTGAGCGAAATTGGTCCGGTAGCCGGGTACACGACAGTTACGTAAAATTAGCCAATCTTATCCACTATCAACGTAGAATCATTAACTGTGTCACAAACCACCCTAAACGGGCCGTTTTAGAAATAGGAGAGTTGCTAATGGCATTGAATATGCAAACGGGAAAGCTTGCAGATATTGCATCCCTTGATCACGTCAATATTCTCACACCGGATGTTGATCGATGCAGAAAATTTTACATTGATGCTCTAGGGTTTGAAGAAGGATTCAGACCAGACTTTGGATTTCCAGGTCTTTGGTTATACCTTGAAGGCGCACCGGTGCTGCATTTTATAGAGACCGATGAGTCCTTGCCTGATAATAGTGGGACTATTGATCACATAGCATTTCGCGCGCACAACTTTGACAAGTTCACTGCTCGTCTTACAGCTAATGGGATCAAATATGAGGATAAGGAAATCCCTGGGATGGATTTGCATCAACTGTTTTGTTTCGATCCCCATGGTATTAAAGTTGAGTTTAACTTTGAAGGACAGGATAGACCGTGGATGACACTCGAGCAAGAACATAAAAAACTAAAGAAACATCGTGTTAAGAAAACTGCAAAAAAATAACATGAATGTGACAGGTTAATGTGCCTAGTCGTTATCGGTCTGACTATAATTCTTTACGGAATATTGAATTTGGAGTTGCTTTAGCCAATAGGCGTGCCGATCGTCCTCCGGTAGAGTGGAGATAGCCGGGAGAGATACATATCATCTATGGAACGCACTCTATAATTTTTCCAGTCCTTGTCTTTAAATTGTTAACTGTGAATTTAGATGTATACAGAATGGTCTCAGAGAGCTGAAATCCGTTGGCAAGGGCCGGATTTTCTGGATAAGGTAGAGCTGGAGTCAGAGCTCAGAGATACATTTGATATTTGTAGTACTTGTCGACGGTGTGTTTCACTTTGCGAAAGCTTCCCACGATTGTTTGACTTAATAGATAACACTTCTGCCAAAGACATCAGGTCAGTTGATTCAGTACGATTTAGTGAAGTGGTCGATGCATGTACTTTATGTGATATGTGTTACCCAATATGCCCATACATTCTGCCCCATAAGTACGAGATCGATTTCCCAAATATGGTGATTCGGTATCGTGCTTTACAACGAAATATGGGGAATCGAAATTATCAGCAAGAACAGTTAGCTAAAATAGATCGTAACGGTAGGATATTTTGTTATTGGTCAAGAATCATAAATTGGATTACCAGTAAAGAGAATCTAGTTGCTAGGTTAGTCCTGCAATGGATAGCAGGGATCGACAGGAGAGCAGTACTACCAAAGTTTCAACCGCAGAGATTTTCTCGACAATCAAGTGTTCGTGAAGTGCGAATAAATCGTGAGGCGCCAGGGTTTGGTAGAAAGGTAGTGATCTACGCTACTTGTTTCGTAGAGTACAACAAATCCGGAATTGGGATAGCTGCGAGCACTGTACTTGAGAAAAACGGGGTGGAGGTGGAGATCGTCTATTCGGAGTGCTGTGGTATGCCTCAACTGGAAGGAGGCAGTCTAGAAGAAGTTTCTAGAAAAGCAATATCTATCTCTTCTGAATTAGTTAGGTGGATAGATCGTGGATATGACATCGTTACTTTAATACCTTCGTGTTCTCTTATGATGAAGTCTACATGGTCTCTGTATCTGCCTGACGATCAGGATGTCAAGAAAGTGGCATTAAATACCTATGACATAAGTGAGTATTTAGTTGAACTATTCGGTCAAGACGGAATAGCAGAAGGACTTCGTCCCATCGGTGGGGATATTACCTTGCACTATGCTTGTCACGCGCAAGCCCAAAATATGGGACCCAAATCAGCAATAATTTTGCGATTAATACCTGAGTGTAATGTGACCGTTACTCAACGGTGCTCTGGTCATGGGGGAACGTGGGGGGTTCTAAAAAAGAATCATCAAGTTGCTGTCGAGTTTGGCGCGCCTCTAGTTAATCGTATCGTTTCAGACCAGCGTAAGTACTTTGCTTCCGAATGCCCGCTCGCAGGAGAGCATCTCCTTGATGGTGTAGCCACATGTGGTAAGCAACTTCGCTCTAAAGTCGATAGATCATTTCACCCAATTGAGTTGTTGGCAAAGAGTTATGGAGTCGATATAGTCTAGCTGACGCGAACAAGTTAATAGTGCAACTATGGCAATATTCAATAGTAATCTTCGCGAGACACTCATAGCTATCTCTCTAGAGATGTTTCCTCACAAATTTATAGAAAAGAGTGTTTACGCTAGAATTGTTGATAGTATTGGGGAAGATCTGGAAGAGAGACAGCGAACACAGTTAGAGACAGGAGTGAAACTCTTGGACGAGAAATATGAATCATCATTTGTGGAGCTGACTAACACACACAAGATAGCCGCACTAAAAAGTATCGAGCACACTGCATTTTTCCAAGATTTTCATGGCAGTGTCTTGAGGAGTCTGTATAGCGATCCGGAGGTTTGGCTCCACTTCGGCTATGAAGGGCCGTCTTCTGATCTAGGAGGCTATATAAAGAGAGGATTTAATGATGCTTCTTGGATTCCTGATGATCAATGAAAGAGCAGGTCTGTACTAATCAAGTTTGCCTTTATTCCAGTTAAAGAACTCGAAATCCTTATGAATAAAATTCGTCGCACCGTAGAGCATGATGTCGCAATGACGACTTATGATTACGATGATGACACGGTCGTAGTGGTTATAGGCTCCGGAGCAGGTGGGGGGACGATGGCTGACGAACTGTCTAGCAAAGGTGTAAATGTCGTTGTGCTGGAAGCTGGTCCACGATTCAAAGAAGCAGATTTTATAAACGACGAATGGGCCATGTGGGAACGTTTTACTTGGCACGACAAACGTACTGTAACCGGCAGTTCCTCTATTGCAAAAAATTTTTCTAATGCGCCGACTTGGATTTGTAAAGGTGTCGGGGGTACAACTCTTCATTGGGCTGGCATGTGTCCGCCATTACGCCCTTATGAGTTCAAAACGCGAACGACTTACGGAGCTATTGAAGGGGCAAATCTCGCGGACTGGCCGTTAAGTTATGAAGAAATCGAATCGGATTATATTCGTGCTCAAATTAAATTAGGAGTAACGGGTCGCAATGGTATGCCCTTGTCCCCTGGAAGCAATAACTACAAGATATTGGCACTTGCAGCCCGGCGGCAAGGATACATTGATTATGATACCGGCAACTTGGCCATCAACTCAATTCCAGCAGATGGAAGAAATGCCTGCGATCAGATCGGGTTTTGTATGCAAGGGTGTAAATCTGGTGCTAAGTGGTCAACCTTTAATTCAGAAATACCACGTGCGGAGAGAAGTGGACACTGTGAAATTAGGTCTCGGTGTATGGTGATACGAATTGAGACAGATCAAGAAGGTAGGATCAAGGAAGTTTTGTATATTGATGGGAATGGAGATGTTCGGTGTCAACGGGCGAGGATAGTATGCTTGGCAGCTAATGCAATTGAGTCCGCCAGACTTCTACTTAATTCAGAAAGTAATATAAATCCTAATGGTCTTGCAAATCATTCAGGCCAAGTTGGCAAAAACTATATGCGACACGTTGTCGGATTTATTTATGGGGTGTTTGAGAATCCGATTAACATGTACCGAGGTCGGGTATGTGACGGACTTATAAGAGATGAAGCAAAAAATGACGATTCTCGGGGTTTTGTCGGCGGCTATTTTACGGCTGGGGTGGCTCTTGGCCTACCATTTTTTGCAGCATTCTTGAATCCAGGGGCTTGGGGTAAAGATTTCGCGGAATGGATGGAAAATTACGATCATGTTGGGGGAATTCATTTTAATGGAGAGGATCTAGCTGTCGAAACAAATCAAGTGGCCCTTCACCCGACAGAAAAAGATCAGTTTGGCCTTCCAATTCCGACCCTAAATTTGGATGATCACACAAATGATTTGTCTATGCGCACGTATGCTAATCAAAGGTCTGTCGCTGGTCTGGAATCTGCTGGAGCTATTCGGGTATTCGAATCACCACCAACGCCAGCTTCTCACAATTTAGGCACATGTCGGATGAGCGATTCACCCGAGAACGGAGTGCTAAATAAGTGGGGTCAGAGCCATGAGATCTCAAATCTGTTTGTGTCAGATGGTAGTCAGTTTGTGTCCTCAACGGCAGCAAATCCGACTTGTTTAATCGTCGCGTTAGCGATTCGACAAAGTCGGTACATTCAAGCGCAGATGACAGCCGGAACATTATAGATGTGAAAAAATATATAGGTAGCGGACTAGATAGCCCACAATTATTTTATATACCACATATGATGTATAAAATTGACATCTCTAAAGACAATTTGTTACGGTGTGAATTAATCCTATATCGATTTCTTGAATTCTACCCATAAGTAACCAATAGGCTAGTATTTGGTAGACACTCTTAAACTTTTTATTATCTAATCCCATGGCCAAAATTCAGCTTAAATCTCTACATAAATATTTCGATCAAGTAGAAGCAGTGCGTGGTGTAAGTCTGGAGATTGAGCATAATGAGTTTGTAGTGTTGGTAGGACCGTCAGGCTGTGGGAAGTCGACCACGCTCCGAATGATTGCTGGCCTAGAAGATATTACACAAGGAGAAGTTCTTGTAGACGGAACAGTCGTGAATGAGCTAGCTCCGAAAGATCGCGATATGGCAATGGTGTTTCAAAATTATGCGCTTTATCCTTACATGTCAGTTTTTGACAATATGGCATTTGGCCTCCGTATGCACAAAGTTGAAAAATCCGAGATTGTTTCGCGAGTTAATGAGGCAGCTGAGATACTAGACATTGGCAACTTGCTAGATCGCCGACCTCGGCAATTGTCTGGCGGAGAGCGTCAACGAGTAGCGATGGGTCGAGCTATTGTTAGAAATCCGAAAGTGTTTCTGTTTGACGAACCGTTGTCGAATTTGGATGCCAAATTAAGAGTTCAGATGCGTACCGAAATTAAAAGAATTCACCAAAGGGTCGCAACAACAATTGTTTATGTTACCCATGATCAAGTTGAAGCTATGACGTTAGCAGATCGAATTGTCGTAATGAACAACGGCTTGATTGAGCAAGTTGGTACGCCACAGGAAATGTATGACTCGCCAGAGACTCGTTTTGTCGCTGGGTTTATTGGCTCTCCTGCTATGAATTTCGTTGCGTGTGATCTAATTGAGGTGGCGCCAGGTAGATTGGGTTTGCAATTGGGCGCGGAATTGGTTTTTCCTGTTCCGATGAATCGAAACGAACGTTATAGGCCTTTTGTAGGTCGAGAAATGATTTTTGGTATTAGGCCGGAACATGTTACCGATCAGAGAACACACTCAACAGAAGATCAGTTCGACTTTGAGAGCAATGTGGTTGTATTGGAACCAACTGGTATAGATACAATGGTCTTCATCGAGCTTAATGACTCAGCAGTTTGGGCAAGATCTATGCCACATAATGCGAGGGAAGTTAGTCAGCTGATGTGTTTTACTGTTGATATGAAACACATGCATCTTGTAGATCCCAGTACTGATTTGATAATTTGATCTTTTTTAGTCGCTTCGTTACCACCCGACGGCATAGGCGGGTCGACGTGGGTCTGCACCTGCTGTCTGGATGCCACTAATTAGATGCGACTGAATCATGCAGACGGCACCAGCCTTCCAAGTCCATTCAGGCCAAAATTCGGTTAAGTGGCCGTGTAAGAAACTTTTGCGCTTTACCGCGACTAAGCTGGGGCTGTTACGCTCGCTTAGAACCACGGCAAGGCCGCTGCTCACAACGTTGGTTGTTGTAACAGTACCTAAGCGCATAGAGCGCTAGGATTGGCCGGGCGCTACATCTGAGCGCACAGGCGCAGCGCATCGAGCAATGAATGTCTCGACTGCCCGAAACGTCTCCAACCCGGTAAAGATGAAATCCTGCGTCATGCTCAGGTTGTGCGAGACCCTTCGCCAGAAGATCAAGATCG
>Ga0114993_10001496_pt1 | contig 26869 bp, 23 predicted proteins | sample ArcticOcean_MG_C_FD_87042 | JGI IMG/M metagenome (GOLD analysis project Ga0114993, IMG submission 87042) | Marine microbial communities from western Arctic Ocean - ArcticOcean_MG_CB2_150 | ecosystem: Environmental > Aquatic > Marine > Oceanic | place: Arctic Ocean: Canada Basin | collected...
CGCCGTCCTGCAGCTTCTCAATGGCCCCGGCGTCGAGCCACAGGGCCAGATCAGGTATTTGCTTCGGCGCGAAACCGGAGTTGACCCCACCGCCGCAGCCGATGAGCGCGACGCCGTCCAGAGCCAGCAACGTAAACCATACGTTGACATCCCTAACCGCCACCGGCCTACGGAGGCGATGTCCTTGATTGCTCACGCGTTGAATTTAGAATGTCCCATGTACTTAGGAATCAGTCCTTCGGTTGGGGCCATATTAGGCCGACTGACGGCTTGAAGCAAGGCCAACTGTAAGGGTGTAACAATCAATACTTAATCTGACTGATTCGAAAAGAATGTTATGTCTGGCTAGGCAAGCGGGCTTCGGCCTCATAAAAGTTCCCGACAAATGTAACCCGCACACTTTCCTGCGCCAACCATGTCCCTGTGTACACCGACGGCTACAGCGACCAACTCGACGACGCGGTTGACGGGCATTTTCCGGTGCCTGACCGTCCTGGTCTCGGAGTTGAGTACGACTGGGAGATGATCGAGCGGAATTCGTTGGGCAAGGTTGTGTACGAGTAGTGGTGTGCACTCACGGCCAGAGCACCATCCCGCTGGCGCTCGCGGGCTTGAGGACAACGACGACCTTCTCGGCCAACTTCCGAGCGGACGTGGTTCGCCGCGAGCTGAGCCAGGCGTGAACAGCATCGAGGCCGCCCTGCCCGGGCGCGCAAGCGATGGAGCGCCCAAGACAGTCCACTCGCCGTCCGATGAAGTCTGGCCGATCAGGCGACGTACCGAACTTGCTGTTACCGAAGTCTTTCGCGACGACTCGTCGAGGCGGATAAGGGCGCGCGGGGTGCACACGGTAGAACGTCCAGACGTCGAAGTCCTTCACACCGTTCTTGCCGTCCAAGTAATGCAGGGCTGCCCCCTGGCACAAGGCGACGCACAATACGCGATCTCGGTACAGCCGCCCAAGCTCCGGCTTCCTCCGGAACAGATCAGCGCGATCATCTGCGGCAACTTCGGTGAGCCGAACCAAGTCCGAGTCGTCGAGCCGTTCTTGCGACCTATCCACAGCGTGCCTCCATCCAGATAACAAGCTTTTCAACCACCTTAGATTCTTCAGTCGCTCCGCTCCTTCAGAAAGGCGAAGGTATTAATGGCGTTCCTCATAAATACCTACCCAGTCAGGCCTTGAAGGAGGAGGCTGGAGAGAGCGTGGGTACCTAGCCCGCTACCAAAGCTTACTTGCGGGCCAAGGCCCGATGCCCTACGCCGTAATCCCCCACTTCACCGCGAACTCCCGCGTGAAGCGGGCTAGCTCGTCCTGGGTCTCGCCTTCGTTGGGGATGATTGTCTCGAAGGTGTAGGGGCCTGGGTAGTCGATGTCTCGGAAGGCCGCCAACATCGCGTCCCAATCCAGAACGCCTCTGCCCGGGCCGCGATGGTCGGTGCCGTCCTCATGGCCGATAACGTCGTGAATGTGCGTCCCTCGCAGTCGCGAACCTGCGGCCTGAATCTCCTCGACGATGTCGTCGTCGAGGACACCGACGTGGCCCGTGTCAATAATGAGACCCAGTTGCTCGGCAGGATACTGATCGACCAGCGGGCGTAATTCCTTCATCCGACGGTACGGGTAGTCGCAATGATATGGCAGGTTTTCCAGATTCATACGGACACCAGCCTTTTCGGCAACAGGAATTAGGTCATCGAGAGACCGGGAGGCTGCTTCACCGACTAGTCCAGGAATCTCAGGTGCGAAGGCGTTTTCTACGAAAATGGGGTTCGGAATGGGGTGAATGACCATGTCTGTCGCGCCCATGTCTCCGACGAATCGAAGGTAGTCAGCGAGGACGCCGACCGCCTCTTTGCGCCATTCCTCATCGGGCGCGCCAAGGGTAATGCGACTCGATGGGGCATGGACGGTTCGGGCTCGCAGGCCTCGCTGCTCTAGGCGGCCCAGAAAGCCAGCTAGCTCGTCCGCTGGCAACGGGTCGTCGCCATTGAGCCCCCACCCCGATATCTCGGCTTGGGGGAATCCAACTTTTGCAATCACATCGAGGGCCGAATCGGTGTCCCGGGGACGGAATCCAGCGGTACTGTAGCTCGTGTCGTCCATGTTTGATCCTTCCTATGTTGGCTATACCGCATTCTACAACAGCCGCGAGGTGCGTCGTGTGGCGGTGTTCGTCGATGAGTTGGTATACTCCCTCAATCTACCAGGGAGGGTGCGATGTCTCAGCAAGGCTTTCTCGTAATCGCCGACATCACCGGCTACACAGCGTATCTGAGCGACTCCGAGTTGGAACATGCGCAGGACAGCCTGTCGAGTCTGCTCAATCTCCTGATCGACCACACTACGACGCCACTGACGCTTTCACGCCTTGAGGGCGACGCCGTCATTAGCTACGCGATGGACGGCACCTTCCTGCAGGGGCAGACCCTTGTCGAGATCATCGAGGGCACGTACGTCTCGTTCAAGCGGGCTCTCGAAATGATGGTGCTCAACACGACCTGCACTTGCAACGTCTGTAAGAACATCTCGAACCTCGACCTGAAGTTCTTCGTGCATCACGGCACCTTCCTGCTTCAGCAGTTAGGGTCTCACACCGAGTTAGTCGGTACGGACGTGAACATGGTCCATCGCCTTACGAAGAATTCGATAGTCGAGAAGACCAGTATCAAGGCGTACACCGCCTACACGCAGGCCGCTTTGGATGCGCTGGAAATCCCAGAGTTCGCCGCGACGATGGTTTCGCACGAGGAGTCTTATGACGTGGGCCCGGTGAGCGTTTTTGTCCAGGACATGACGGCCGTATGGGAGAGGGAGCGCTCTCGAGTACGAACAATCGTCAAACCCGAAGATGCTTTGCTGTCCGTGTCTATCGAAGTACCCATTCCCCCGACCCTAGCTTGGGCCTACGTGACAAAGCCGGAATACCGCGCGAAATATATGATGTCGGACGACGCGCGAACGACGGCTCGGTCAGACGGAAGGCTCGGCGATGGAACAGTCTATGTGTGCGCTCACGGCAAGTCAGTCTATGAGCAGACGATCGTCGATTGGCAGCCCTTCGAGCAATATACGTATCAGTCGACCGGCTTCATAAAAGGCAACAACAGCCTGACCACAACACGGCTGACTGCAACTGTCAACGGCACAAACATATCGATTGTGCTCGGTAAGACTGTAGGGCCGCTCATCGTGCGTGTGATCGAGGACCTGTTGGCTCGATTGTTTGCCACCCGGCCCCTTGATAAGGGCGGTCATATTTTGTTGGATGTGATTGAACAGGATCTGGCCGAGGGCCGATTGACACAGCTTTCCTCAGGCGAGCAGTCAGTCGGCATCTCCTCTGGCGATGTCGAAGCCGCCGCCGCCGCGAGCTTAACCGCCTGACCGAATCTCCTACCGATAGGCGAGCTGCGGTTCTGATATTCGGTACATATTCGGATCGCTGCTGGGCTGGGCGAGGCGTTGATACAGATCTCTGTTGAGGAAAGGATCGACGGCCATGCCCCCGGCCTGTACATCGTGGATGGCCTGACGCAAGCGGTCGCCCTTCGACGACTTCATCATGTAGCCATCGGCGCCCGCGCTTACGGCGTCGTGAAAATGCAGTTTGCCGTGGCCGCTCAGTATCATCACCTTGAGGTCGGACCGCTGCGACTTTATCTGCCGTGTGGCCTCGATACCGCTCATGCCAGGCAGATTGATGTCCATGACAATAATGTCGCACACAGTGGTACCGAGAAGCGCCATCGCATCTTCGGCTGATTGTGCTCTGCCGACGACTTCGATCTGGTTGTCGATGGTCAGGAGCAAGTCTAGACCCTCTAAAAGAACTGACTCGTCCTCGACCAGAACGACCTTAACTGAGGACTTGGAGCCGCTCTTCGGCAAGCTGCCGCTAGGATGTACGGCTGTATGGACTTGCCCCAAAGGTACTGAACTGGGCGGGACTTTGTTGCTAATACTTGATACTGGCTTGGGCGGCATCGCCCTGGACCGTTCCACCTTGAAATTGCTCGGTGAACTCAAGCGCTTCGCTCGGGACGGTGATAGCCCGTTCACCATCTCGATGGCGGACTGGTATCGGTCGTTAGGGTCCTTCGCTAGCGCCCGGAGTAAAAAATTCTCGATGTGCGGGGGCAGTTTCACGCCTGTTTCCGCCTCGGAGGGCAGCGGCACCGGCTGGTGGACGTGAGCCATGAGGGTTGCCATGGTGCTCTTGGTATCGAAGGGGACTCGACCGAGCAGGAGTTGATACAGGATCACACCCAGTGAGTACAGGTCAGACCGGTGGTCGACCGGCTGGCCGAGCGTCTGCTCCGGGGCCATGTAGTGCGGCGTGCCGAATATGAGGCCGGCGCGAGTCAACTGCTGGTCCGAACTGAGCAGTCGGGCGAAACCGAAATCGCCGAGAATCGGCAGGGTCGCGGTCTGCATGTAGATGTTCGACGGCTTCAAGTCGCGATGAACAATACCCGACTGATGGGAATAGTCGAGGGCATCTGCAATGGGCGAAGTCAGGACGATCACTTCTGCGAGGCTGTGGCGCTCACGCATCTTTTTGCTCATAGTCCCGCCTGGGATGAACGGGGTAACGATATAGGTAAAGCCTTTGTCCTCGCCGAAGTCGAACACTTGCAGGATGTTTGGGTGGCTCAGGCTGGCAACCGCCTTGGCCTCTTGCCGGAAACGGTCAATAGATGCGCCGTCCTCCGCAGCGTTCGAGGGAAGCACTTTCAACGCCACCTCTCGGTTGAGGTCGGGGTCGATGGCACGGTACACGCAGGCGGTCGCACCGGAGCCGACCTTCTCTCTGAGATTATATCGCCCGAGGGTGCTGCCGCTGAGTTGAGTAATCATCCGTGCCCACCTATGAGTAGTCTGCCCTAAGAATAGGCGGCAGAAGTCAAGAGTTCATTGATGTGGGCAACGGGGTTGTTGTGGGCCGTACGGAACGGTTTTGTGTGTGCGTTAGGTGTGATCGACAGGCGCAGGGCAGGAGCGCCTGTACGATCTGGCTCAGAGGCTCTTTGGGCTAGCAGCCTACTTGCAATAGACCGAACTGCCGTCGCCGCTGAGGCACTTGCGGTGAAGGCCCGTCTTGCGCTCTTCGATGGCGGTCTTGATGCCCGCGACCGCCTCGCCGGTCATCCACTGGGTCCACGCATCTTCGTTCCGCTGAAAGTACATAATTCCCGCGACGTTCGGCTTTATCCCGACGCGCCCGCCGGTGAGACGGGACACCAGATCGGTGACGACCTCCTCACCGGGCGTCATCGTACGCAGCAGGTCTACGACCTCTGGAACACGCTCGTTCAGCCCGGTGTTGACGCCGATACGCAGGTCGGAGTCTTCGCCAAACAGCGAGCCCAGGTCGATGACCTCACCCGATTCAGTTACCTCGTCGTACCACTCCTTGGACTCGGTTAGGGACATTGCCAGAACGATATCCACCTCGCCGGACGCGAGGGCGGCGTGATAGTCTCCGTCTGGGAACTCGACGATCTCGACTCCATACACGTAGCCTTGGACGAGAGCGTAGCCCACGATGAAGTTGACGAGCTTGACCGTGTTGTCGTCCCACTCGGCGACCCTGACCGTATCGATGTACTCGAAGCCGAAGATGTCGAGAGAGTCCTGGTCTCCCTTGACGACGGAGGTCGGGGTCGGCGTACCCTGGGTCGGCGGGATCGTTGGCGTAGCTAGGTCGCGTAGGTTCAGGCGCGGAGACTCCCTGTCGGCGCAGGCGAGTCCGACGAGCAGCATCAGTGTGCCGAATAGGATGACGATGGGGATGGTTCGTTTTTGACGCATATGTCTACCGTTCTTACAGTCGCATTATACGGTTGACGCGGCGCCGCGTTCTACTTTCTACATGATACGAAGCAACGTACTCGCCTTGTGAAACGACTTCCCCGCATACGACATATCCGCAGGCGGCTGGCGTACGTGTTGGTCACGGTTCTGGTGATGCTGCCTGCCGTGGACCGGCTACACGTCACGCCGGCGCGCGACGTGGCGTCGGACTACGTCTTCTCGCTGGTGCAGTGGGAGATCACCAATTTCTTTGGGAAGTGGGTGCATTTGGCTGGGGAGTTGTTGCCTGGAAAGAAGCCATCCAGGGAGGAGCGCGTTGCGCTGGTCGACGAGTACCTCCAAACATCTTTGCTGGCGGAGAAGGAAGAGAGGCTGCTCGAAGGGCGCGCCGCGAGGTCGGGTGGCAAGGGCCTAAGCGTGTCGCGCGAGACTCTGGACGAACTGCGCGCGTTACAAAGAAGCCTCAGGCCCACTGCGGAAGAAGCGGTCGAGGCTGAGTTAAGCGCAGTCCTTGATAAGGAGAGCTTCGGGTGGTGGGGCGACCTGCTGTTTCCGCCTGTGGACATCAAGTTTGGGCAGATGCCAACGATCATCGTCACCTCTCGTCGCGATGAGATCAAGCGACTAGAGCGGGTGCTGCTGGAGCCGGATTTAGAGGGCATCCAACGTGGGGTGTTAGAGGACGAACTTCTTGAAGAGCACGATCTGTCGGCCATCGTTGGCAATCTGGCTGGACTGTCGACCTACCCGACGCTGGTGACCGACACCGACTCTCTGCGCTCGGTCTTGCGGACGACCGCTCACGAGTGGCTGCACGTCTATTGGTTCTTTCGACCCTTCGGACAGTCCTTCTGGTCATCGCAGGAGATGGCGACGCTGAATGAGACGGCGGCAGATGTTGCGGGCCGCGAACTCGGCGACGCGACCTTCGTACGGATGGGTGGCGACCTTGACGACAACGCCCGTCGCTTCCTGCCACAAGAGGACCGTGACCCGCGCTTCACTGCAATGATGCGAGAGACCCGTCGCAACGCTGAGGAGCTTCTGGCGGAGGGCAAGATCGAGGAAACGGAAGAGTACCTCAAGCAGCGTTGGTGGAACCTTCGTCTCGGCGGCTACGGCCTTCGCAAGCTCAACCAGGCGTATTTTGCGCTGCACGGTCTGTACGGCGAGAGTGCCTCGGCGGTGAGCCACATCGGCGACCAGGTGGCGGAGTTCCGTGAGTACTTTGCGAGCGTCGGTGACTTCATCCGGGCGCTATCGGGGGTTTCCTCGTATGAGGAGTTTTTGGAGAGGTTGGAGGTCGAGAGGGCCAGGAACCTCTAGGCCCTTGGGCGGCAATCGATAGGACTAACTCTGCGCTCCGTCCAGGGCAATCGCATTCTCTGGAGTCTAGCTTGATTTCCACCCGTTCGCCCTGAGCCTGTCGAAGGGCAGGTGTGCGGGACAAGGTGACCTCCACTACGAACGGTTGCCCCACCTGTGCTTCAACAAGCCATCAAGTAACTGCTCGAAACAACCTTGACTTGCGGGCTAGCGCCTTCACCCCACTCTAGCTCTCCCCCTCGACGGAGGAGAGCTAGAGTCTTGCGTCTTGAAGTTACTTACCTCGATTCGGTCCGGTCCCCGGACTTAACGTTGCTCAGCACGAACGGATTGTGAGAACGCGATTGCCATGGCGCTCTCCCTCGCCGATATTGACAGATAAAGAACATATGTGCCATGATGACCTTGACTACCTGCACCTCAAACAGCCCACCGCCTCGCACCCCCGAATGAGACAAAATAAGACAGAATGAGACACTTCAGCGGGTGAACTTGACTAACGGCACGCTTGTCTGAAGGCCCCCGCACGGAACGGCGGATCCCTTGGGTTCTCGATAGCGATCCCTGGTCTTGCCAAGCATCTCAATCCTTGGCACCCATGGAGCGAGTATGAGATGCGAAGCTACCTCGTGACAAAGCACACCGGAATCGTAAGGTCATTCGAGTTGATCCAGGATGAGTTTTGACCTGCTATAGCTGGCCATACAAAAAAGACCCCCGTGGCTGTTACACCACGGGGGTCTAGTCCCTCAGAGGAGGGGGGTTGAGGGCTTTTTGTGTAGCCTAGTCGCCGTCTGCTGGGATAGTGGCGTAGGCCGGGTGGCCGGCGGGCTCGGCAGACGGAAGCTCGATGACGGGCTCCTCCACATCGTTGCCTTCTGCGCTGACATTCGGCAACCACTCGAGCCAACTCGGCAGGTACCAGTTCCACTCTCCGAGGAGCTTCATGGTGGCCGGGAGCAAGATGCTGCGGATGATAGTCGCGTCGATGAGTACCGCTACTCCGAGGCCGAGGCCGAATTGCTGCAGGCCAACGATTGGCCCAAGCGCGAATGCTCCGAATACGCCGACCATGATTGCCGCTGCGCTAGTGATCTGACCCGCCGTGAGCTTGATGCCGGTCGAGACGGACTCCTCGTTAGTCGCACCCTGGTCATGGGACTCCTTGATACGGTTGAGCAGGAGCATGTGGTAGTCCATGGACAGGCCGAACAGGATGCCGAAGAGGAAGAGTGGTATCCATGCCTCGATTATGCCCGTGACTTCGGCGTCGATGATGCTCGCGCCCCAGCCCCACTGGAAGACTGCAACCAGCACACCGTATGCCGCGCCGACGGACAGCAGGTTCAGAGCGATGGCTTTGAACGGGATGACGATTGAGCGGAACATGACGAGCAGGAGGATGAACGCCAGGCCGAGGACGAATGCGAAAACCAGGGGTGCACGTCCTGCCATCCACTGCTGGAAGTCCTGGCTGCCAGCAGTCGCGCCGGTAACGTACACGTCTGCGTCGATGCCCGCGAAGGCCGCTGGAATAATCTCGGTGCGGAGCTGCCGGACCGCGTCGTGGGCCGTGTCACTTTCGATCTCACCCGCCAGTGGCACCCTGACGAAAAGCGCGTCGCCCGCTTCGTTATAGATCGGCTCGAACGGAGCGAAGTAGGCGTCCTCACGTTCCAGGTTGGCGATCATAGTGTCCACCGCAGTTTGAATCGAGTCGGAGTCCTGGCTCCGGGCGTCGACAACGACAAGTGCGGGACGGTTCAGACCGGCAGTGAAGTGCTCTTCGAGGATTTCGATAGTGCGGCGGCCCCTCGCTTCGGCGGGAATACCTGAGGCGTCCTGATTGAAGCCAAGGTTGAGGGAGGTAACGGGCAATGCCAGGGCGATGAGTCCGGCGACGGCGACGGCTGCGAAGATCGCCGGGCGGGCCAGCACCCGGTCGGACACGGCGCTCCAAATGCCGCCATCGGACTCCCGCATTATGGAACGACCAAGAATCGGAAGGCGGAGGCGGTTGACGTTGTCTCCAAGGACTCCGAGCATCGCTGGGAGCAAGGTCAACGACGCGACGATGGCGATGACGACCACGATGATCGCGCCGAGTGACAGCGAGATGAAGATCGGATTGTTGGTGACCATCAGGCCGGCGAGGGACAGAACGACAGTAGTGCCTGCATAGAAGACGGCGCGGCCCGTCGTGTTGCTGGCGATAGATATAGCGTCCAGCTTGGAACGGCCTTGCATGCGTTCGCTACGGTACCGGCTCACAATAAACAGCGAGTAGTCGATACCGACGGCCATGCCCATGAGCATGATCATCTCGGTGTAAGCGTCAGCTAGCGAGTACGATTGACTAACCACCGCTGCCACCGTCGTCGCAATCATGATGGAGCCGACGGCGAGGGTCAGCGGCACGACCGCCGTCACCAGGGCCCGGAACGCGATGATCAGAATAGTGAGGCCGAGGACGATAGTTACGAGGAATATATTTTGGAAGCCTTTGTCGACGATCTCGTCAATCTCTTCGTTGAGCGAGGCGTTGCCAACGATGCCGATCTCGTAGTCGGCCGTCGCATCGTCGGCGGCATAAATGGGCTCGACGATGGCGTTTATTTTTTCTCTGGCGTCGTCGGGATCACCCGCGATCACGACGCGGCCTAGAACGACGTGCGAGTCCTGTGACAGCATCTCCGGCGACTGAGTGTCGTAGTACGTGACGACCTGTACGACTTCTGGGAGCGCGCGAAGTGTGTTGACAAGCTCGTCGACTGTCGCCTGGAAGCGAGGGTCGCTGGCGTCAAGGGACGGGTTGCTAAAGACTAACTGTTCAGTGGCTGGTTGCGGTGTGTCAGACTTGAATCGCTCATCGAAGAGCTTGTCGGCGAGCGCGGACTCGCCCTCGCCACCGTCGTCATCCAGAATTTTCGGGGTGACCATGCCACCAACGACGATAGCGGCCACGAGCACGGCCAAAGAAGCGCTGATGACCCACCAACGGTTCCGGGCGCTCCAATTGGCGGTCTTGCCGGTGAACGACAGGGACGACGAGTCGACCATGTCCTGCTCGGGTTCGCCCTTTATTTTCTTCCTGCCGAAAATCTTTCCGAATGCTGACATGACGGTGGTTCCCCTCTGCGTTTCCTGCTGATGCCGCTCGCCGGTGTGTGATGCGTCGTTCATCGGGTGCTGTCTCCTCTGTGGCTGCGATTTCTCTGCAACCCATTGTCCCCCCCGAGCACCCAGGTCGCATCGCCCCTCAGTCTGATTTCTCGCCCGTCCATCGTGGCGAGATAAAGATCGTTGTTAGGGCTATGCGGGGTCGGTCGAAAGTATGAGAGCGTGGAAGGGGAGGTGTTGGGTCGCTGAACTAGGGAGTTACATATTCTGAGGAGGTAGTGGCACTTACATACCTTATAGACGAGATATCCTTGGTCCGCAGAGTCCTCATTTCAGTAGTAGTCGTTCCGGGCACAGCCAAGAAAGTGAAGTTCTCGGTAATAAGCAGCACCCTTGCGTCTATCGCAGTCGCCTCACCGATCGAGCCACTCATCGAAGTACCACTGTCGAATTCAACACGGGCGATCGGGGCATCGGTCAACAATTTCTGCGCGTCAGCGCTCCCCCACGATGCTGTTTGCTCAAGAAGTGTCAGGAAAAGAATCGACACGAACACCAATACCACGACACTGCCCAATGCAATTGTAGCGGTAATCAGTGAATTCGCCTCTTCTGAGCTTACTGATTTAGGATGTTCCAGTTCTCTCTGTTCATAGCGCAGAATGATCGATGCCAAAAATGAGTTGCGAAATATTAGCCAGCGCAATCCCTTGAGAGCTAATCCCAGCATCCATAATATTGCTGTTGCCGCGAAATACCAACCGGCAGCACCAACATACACTGCAGCGCCAAACGCCATTGCCAACACGATGCCCCGAGTGCCGTTGTTGGCTAATTCCTGTGGCTCGATATCAAGAACGGTGCGCAGACCCATCCACCAGGCGACGACTATAGCTATGAATAAGATCCCTATGAGAACTTTGAAAGAGAACCTAACTATTCGAACTATTTCTGACAGTTTGGCCGCGAATACAAGAAAAGGGAGAGAAAAGGCGGCGATACCCAGCGCCAGGAAAGCCGAATCTGGAGACACGACGGCGTAGTCCAGCAGACTCAGGTCAGTCGATGACGCAGGTATGTCGAGCTCATTCAGAAACTCGAACTGATATGTTCGACCGAATGTAATGGAGAGGGCGACAAGAATGGAGAAACTCTGAGTCACGAATAGCGCCAACCTACCAATCAGCGAGTTGTCCATCTGTTTTTGACCTCCTACCGAAACATGGTACACATCCAGTTCGCGGCAAGATGTCAATCAACACTAATGTATGAATCGAGGCCAATAAGGTCAGACTTCAGCCACTTCGACCGTTTCCTATTCATTTTTTGCTTGCGTGGTGCTTCACTTGCTGTAAGAGTGTCCGACGGATGTCCGTGGGACGTCCCGTCTCGGCACTGCCGACGTCCGTCTCTTGTCTCGACCGGCAACTCCGGGACGCACCATGACGTACAGATTGAAACGTGAGCCGTTCTCGTATCATCCGTCCGTACTGAAACGAAATGCCAGGTACCAGGAACTCGTGGAGTAGGCACGAGCGTGGATGTAAAGCCGCTCATCGCTGCTCAATATCTGGGTGGCGTCCATACAGGCAGACCGACTTTGCACATTCTGTCCACCGGATGTCCACAGGACGTCCGACGGAAGTCCGCTGCTACCTAACCTAACCCTACCTAACCTAACCTTAAGACAAATATACCGTCATCGCTTCAGAGCCAAGCGCTGCCGGGAAGTACATGACCCAAACCTCTTTCTTTCGACGGTAGTCAGCAAGGTGTGACGTCTAGGGAAACCGCATTCCAGGAAATCAAGCAGTCTTTCACCCGTTCGCCCCTTCGATGAACTCAGGGCAGGCTCTGAGCTTGTCGAAGCCTGTCGTGAGCCACGCCGAAGGGGGTGGGAGTGCAAGGCAAGTTCGTTCATGGGCGACGTGACTGCGTTACTCGTACTTCGATCCTTCCCAGGAAGGACACGAACGTATTTCCTAGAACGCGCTACCCTGGGTAGAACGCCGTCAAGATGACTTCCCAACAGACGTAATCTACAATGAGATTGGTGGAGGCATCGTAACTCTGCTTACTCGCTTAACGTTGTGATGTATATACAAAAATATTCCGCGCGGCCGATTTCAGCTTTACCTCGCCGCGCGCTCGGAGGCAACGAATGAACCGACCAACTTACGGAAAAGACCCCGAACTGGTCTTCCGCATGTTCTTCACGATGTTCATGCTGGGGCTGGTGTACATCGCTTTTATGGGCCTGCTGTTCTGGGCGGGGATATCGCCTATCTTCATCCTCGGACTCGCCATTGTCATGGGCCTCTTCCAGTACTTCGGCTCGGACAAGATCGTTCTTATGTCGACCGGCGCGAAGATCGTGACGGCCGAGCAGGAGCCGCAGCTGCACGCCATGATCGAGCGGCTGTCGGCTATGGCCGACATGCCCAAGCCCAAGAAGATTGCCATGATGGAAACTCATGTGCCCAACGCCTTCGCGACGGGCCGCAACCCCAAGAATTCTGTGGTAGCGGTAACGAGAGGGCTGATGTCTCGTCTCGACGAGAAAGAGATCGAAGCAGTCCTGGGTCACGAGCTCTCGCATATTCGTCACCGCGACGTGATGGTCATGACTTGGGCGAGCATCATCGTGATCGCAGCGGGCTATTTGTTGCAGATGCTCTTCTGGATAGGTCTATTCGGCGGGTTCGGCGGCGGCGGCCGGCGCGAGGGCGGCAACGCAGGAATGGTCATGCTCGCAGTGTATGTCGGCACTATCGCGATTTATTTTGCCAGCCAGCTACTCATCATGGCCCTGTCGCGCTACCGCGAGTACGCAGCGGACCGTGGCGGCGCGATGCTCACAGGCGCGTCCATGCACTTGGCGTCCGCTCTGCAGAAGATCAGTTCCGACCTGTACCGCATCCCGGAGAAAGACCTGCGGCAGGTTGAGCACGCCAACGCCTTCATGTTCGTCAACGCGCTCAAGAAGGGCAGTATGTCGTCGATGTTCTCCAGCCACCCGCGAGTCGAGGACCGCGTCGAGCGTCTCCGCAACATGCAGCGCCAGATGGAGCGAGGGTTCTGACGAGATTACGTAAAGCGTATTTCGTATGATGTAGGTGGCGGAGCATGGTAAGCTGAGGCAACTTGGGTTTGCCAAGCGACCCTATGCAATACGCATTACGGAATACGCATTTTCCCCCATGAGCATCCTCGGCACCATACTCGGGCGCAGCAAGATCAAGAAGGGCAACCGCGAAAAGTTTTTCTCCATCATCACGGCGGAGATGGACATCGAGGGGCGCACCGACCTGCGCCGTACCGAAAAGGCGGGCCTGGTCTTCAACCCCGTGGAGTCGCAGTTCTTCGAGAACCTCGATACGGAGATACGTGACTTGCTGGCTGTCAGTGCGGACACGACAGGCGCCCGCTACGAAGTCATGGACGATGGTCACGGCACCCGCTGGGTCATCCTCGACGACCGTGATTTCGAAGACCTGGTCACGACGCTGCACCTTGTCGGCGAGACGATCACCGATCATGGTTTCGGCGACCGGATCATCGCCAGCGTCTTTGGCTTCCAGTATGAGGGCAAGAAAGCCTACTGGATTTACTATGTCAAGCGCGGGTCGTTCTACCCCTTTGTCCTATCCGGCGAGAAAACGCGCGACAACGCCGCCGAGATGCGCCTGTCCGCCCTCATGGAAGAGCAAAAAGTCCCCATCGAAAAGGACCTCGAAAAGTGGTACGCCCTGTGGGGGATTCCGTTTTAGGGGGTCGGCGAGTCTTCGTCTTTGGATTTCTCTGATTCGACCTTGGCGATGTAGCGTATCAGGTCTGAATCATACGATTTCCCGCCAGTAAAGTAGGGCTGTAAGAAGGGATTGTTGAAGCTAGACTTCTTTTTGGGGGAATTGCCAGCGCTTGAGCCGGAACGCGTCGTGATCTGCTTGGCTAATCCCCGTAACTCTAGTCGCATCTCAGCGATCTCTCCTGAGATAGCTTCGCTCAAAGAGACCTCGTTAGCTTCGAGCTTGGCGACTATGAACTGGCCAAAATGCCCTAGGAATGGGGTGTAGTCAGGATCGCTGTTGGCCTTTTCGTACGTAGCTTTGATTTTCTTCGCAAGTTCGGCTTTGAACTCGACGATCAAGTTGTAACGAAGGTCACGAGGATACTCTAAATGCTCTATTGGCGAGGTATCGAATGAGTAGGGAGTCTCGTAATCTTTCACGATGATGGTTGGCTTATCGAACGCCAAGCGCATTCCTAACTCAAACATGACGTTAGGGTTCCGGCCACTCACGTCACAGACGACAATCGGGTTGTCGTAGAGGTTCTGAATGATTCGCTTTTGAATGATCCCGATGTCGTCGGCATCGCTGACCAGATTGGGCTTGAATCCGGCTTCTTCGATGGCGTCAGACAAGATATTGCGAACCTCAGTCTAGTGCTGCTCATTCAGCCCGTCAATGGACGAGATCGGCATCACGATTCCACATTCGAGCATTGCTTTCTGATCAGCTGTGCTCTCTGGTTGTTTTCCGTTCTTCGGCATGATGCACCTCACAATAGTATTGGTCGCCGATATTGCCCATACAAGCACGTTATTATATCGTACAGTTGTCGGGATCGGTCGGGTCTTCGCTTTATTGGGACGGTCACGTTCTCATAATCCGTTCGTGTCCTTCCCGGGAGGGATATAAGCACGAGTAAAGCAACCATTTGTCGCCTGCGTTACTTTGTGGCGCGCACTTGCCCTTCGACATGCTCAGGGCGAACGGGTGGAAGACGACATTGGCTTTGCAGGATGCGATTGCTCGATAAGCCGGGATTGTCATAGCGAAAACCCCCTACGCGTAACCCTCATTAACCCGATGACATCGCCAGTGGGTTCCTTTAAGATCATGATTCACAGAATTATCTAGCGAGGGAGAGCCACATGGAAGGGCCACGAGCATGTCGACCAGAGGAGTTTGAGGAGACGCTTGCGCTCCTCAACAGTATTTTCAGGGAGAACTCCGACCAGAGGCTGGAGGCCGACTATCCGCTGATCTTCAACCCGTCGGGGCTGGAGTACATGCGAATCGTGAAGGAGGACGACAAGGTCGTCGCTCACGTACCAGTTGCGCCCCGCGAGGTTGTCGTCAACGGCGACCGATTCACTGTCGGGATCATCAGCCCGACCGCAACGCACGCCGACTACCGCCATCGTGGCCACGGCACGAAGTGTCTCCGTGACTGCTTGAGCATAATGGACGAGAATGATTGGCCGGTTTCGGTACTGTGGACACGAGAGGCGACGTTTCCGTTCTACCACAACTCCGGGTTTGAAGCGATCGGCCCTCAGGCGCGTGGCTATCCGCTGAACCCCCGCGACCACGACCTGTTCGAGCGCGGCCATCACGATATCGTGCTCTATAATCCGGGCAATTCCGAGCATCTGAACGCCATCATTGACATTCACGACGCCGAGCCGCTTCGCATCAGCCGCACCCGCGAGGACTACGAGCACCTGCTCACGTTACCCAAGATGACGACGCTGCTTGCGATGGACATGGGATACGCAGTCGCCTACCTCGTAGTCAGCCGCGCGAGTAATAAGCTCGGTATCATCGAGGCTGGTGGCGATGCCCGTGCGCTGCAGGCGCTGTTCAAACAAGCACTCTTGCTCCGAGACCTTAATGACCCCGCGCACGCAATCGTGCCGCTGAGTTCCACCGTTTTCGGAGACGTGCTTGAGGCGAGCAAGCCTGGCAGCGCTGTTCTCGATACCGAGGCAGGTATCGGTTTCCAGATGATGCGCATCAACTCAGTCAGAGGCCTCATGGGCAAGATCACAGGCCATCTTCAGACGCAAGGTGCGGCCCTCAATGGCGAGGTTTGTCTCGTCTGTACCGACGACGGGGAGGCTGTGACTATCCGTTTCCGTTCAGGAGAGGTTGAAGTCTCGCCCGAACGCTCGGATGACGCGGTCGAGTTTAGTCGCCGCCAACTGGCGAAGCTCATCTTTGGACCGCACCCCGCTGCCGAGTCGATCAAGGTCGACGGCAAAGCAGGCGAGATACTGGACACAATTTTCCCGTACTACTTTCCAATCTGGGAGCTCGATCATTCGTGACTCCTTGATCTAACCCCCCTTCTAGGGCTGACAAGGGTAGGTAAATTAGCTATTCGAGATGATATTGAGCACGTACGCCGGGTTCGGCACGGGGGCACGACCCCTACATAGCTTCTCGTAGGGGCGGTGCCCCCGTGCCCGCCCCCGATTGCTGAAACAAGCGTTAGCTTATGGAAGTCGTCTTCACACCGATAGCAAAGGTTGTATAGGGGCTCCCGCCCAAATACCTACCCCAGTCAGCCTCTCTAAAGAGAGTGTCGGGGTGAGGGCTCGGGACAATCACTTGTCAAAGGAGCAAAAGATGCCGAAACGACTTGGTGCGGGTGACTACCAGTACGAATCGGTCGATACGTGGCCGAAAATCGACATCCCTGGCATCGTGTCGGACGTGGCGACCGACTCGCAGGATCGTGTGTACCTCGCAGTCCGGACGTCGCAGGGGTGGGACGACAATACGGGCGCGATCATGGTCTTTAACCGCGACGGTGATTTTTTGCACAGCTTCGGCGAGGACAAGCTCCGAACTCCGCACGGACTATGGATCACGCCCGACGATACGCTGTACCTGACTGACACCTTCGATCATTGCGTCCGTACCTACTCGACGAGCGGTGAGCCGGGGATGGTGCTCGGTGTTCCCGGCGAGGCTGGTCCACCAGGATGCCCGTTCAACAAGCCTACGCTGGCGGTTCCTTCGCCAGTCTCCGACGACCTGTTCGTCTCCGATGGCTATCGACAGAACCGTGTTCATCGGTTCAGTCCAACCGGCAGCGACCCCGAGGCGGCACAGCAGTACCCACAATGGAGACGTGGATGGGAACACACCAGTCTGGAGTTGACGGCCTCATGGGGAAAAGGCGACCTCAATTACCACGACGAAAACGCCTGGAAATCGACAGATACCCAAGGTACCGGCCCGGGCGAGTTCCTTCTGCCGCACGCTTTAGTGGTGGACAAAGACGAGAAAATCTACGTCTTGGACAGGAGCAACGACCGCGTCCAGGTCTTTGACCGCGACGGCTCTTACCTGACCGAGTGGGGCAGCTCGATCCCTTGCAAGGCGTTTATCGACGACAGTGACGTCATGCACATCGCAGGCGGTGACGGCGTAAGCGTGGTCGGCCTCGACGGCGTTGAGATAGGTCACTGGGGCGAAAAAGGCAGCGAGCCGTGGCAGTTCATTGGCGGCCCTCACGGCGTCTGGATCGACTCGCACGGCGACATTTACGTTGCTCAGGTCATCGTCGACAACGGTATCAACAAGTACGCGAGGGCGTAGTCTAAGCTGTTACGTGGACGACCTGGCCCGGCTGAACTGTAGCGAGAGTTTGAAGCAGGGACGGCATCAACGGCAATAAGTCGTCGAGTCGATTTGTTCGAGCTTCTAGGACGACTAGAGCAATGTATGCGGCCGGAATATTTTGCTGATACTCCATATTACGGTCGCCCGTAAGGAGGATTTCAAACCCTTCAGCACGAGCCCTTGATAGCAGATTGCCGTTCTCCAATCCAGCCCAACCCATTCTCACGACCGTTCGCACGTCGTGATTAGAAAGCTTGATCGCTAGCTGGCGAGGCAGCGACTCGTCAAGAAGGATTCGCAACGGCGGTAAGTGCCTTCCCCGCAAGCTCCAGCGCCCCAACCGCCTGTTCTCTTGTCACAGATGGAAAGGCATCAAGGAAGTCGTTTATCGTGTCTCCGGCTTCAAGGTAGTCGATCAGGTTCCGAACGGGTACGCGTGTCCCGACGAACACTGGTGTGCCGCCGAGCACGTTGGGGGAGCTATGGACGACTACGTCTACGCTGGTCAAACACACACCTCTAGGTAATTAGTATATCAGGACAACTCACTCATTTACCGAGCGCCTACTGCGCGATCATGTCGATCCTGTAGTCCGTTATTTTTCCGTCCGCAACCAAGCGATCCGCCAGATTGCTGTAGTCGGACGGACGGACGGTTCGCACCGTCATCTCGTATTCGCGCACACGGTTCTCTAGCCGATAGCTCGTCTTCGAGGCGCTCAATCCACAGTCGGCGACCATCTTGGTGATCTCCTCCTCAGAGGGGCCGTCGTCGGCGTTTACGCGGACGCGCAGCTTTGCGTACTGCCGGGTCGGCATGCGCCGGCTTAGACCTGTTAGGAACGCGAGGGATACAAGGGCAATGACGAGGGCGATAACTGCCGCGAAGTACATCCCTATGCCGAACATGATGCCGATGGACGCTGTTATCCATATCGAGGCCGCTGTGGTCAGGCCGCGGATGGCCAGGCCCTCTTTGAGGACGACACCCGCGCCGAGGAAACCGATACCGGTCATAATCCCCTGGGCCATTCGAGTAGGATCGAGACGGACCTCGTCGGTACTGCCGATCGGGAGCCAGTCGGCCTGGAAAACCACGATTAGCATGAGGAGGCTCGATGCGGTAGAGACGAGGATATGCGTGCGGAGCCCAGCCTCACGCCCACGGTACTCCCTTTCGAGGCCGATAAGCGCCCCGGCAAGCATCGCACTTACTAGTCGCAGTGCTTGTACAGCTAGGTCGTTGTCCATAGGCGATGGGGTGGAGGCCAAGGGCCTCGTGGCAACTAATGCGGGCAAGCATACGCCCGCACTAGTTGAAGGTCAAGTTTAGCGAAACCTACAGTGGCTCGAAGAAAGTCAGGTCGGCGCCGTGGTTTTCCATCGCGGCCACCTCATCACCGCGCAAGCGGACGCGAATGTTCCGAGTCGCATGATGTAAAACGATGTCTTCGGTTGGCAGCCCATACTCGAAAGTGATTGGACGGTTGACGGGCGGCTGTGCGAAGAACAGGTATCCGTTTGTGTCGCGGGGCGTCTCGGACGTACCTGCGATTTTCATGGTCTTACGGTCGACCCAGGACGGGATGCGCACGAACAGCGGTGCAGGTGTTTTCACCCGGACGCTTAGTGCTGAGCTCGTATACGGCGAGCGTACCTCGATGTCAGGCGTCTCATGGTCGAAGAGTAGATTGACCCAATGGCCTGCCTCGTCGGTGCGCGTGGTCTCTCGAAGAACCTCACAGAGCGACCCGACGGTGCCGCCGACCACATCAGTATTGAATCGCATCCGGTTATTCGCCCGGTCCTGCTGCTCGACAGGCTCGTGACCGAATGGAGCCGGGAAGCCCCAGGCTCCCTGAGTCCGCTGGGCAACGTCGCGAAGGGTATCCAGACCGTCGGGATTGTCTGGCGTTGGGATCCAGGAGATGTCGCGCAACTGAGACGGCAGCAGGTGGCATCGCAAAATACGCTCGGCGTCCTGGAAGTAGTCGGTGTAGCCCCAGCGCCCGAGAATCAGGGCCGTTTCGAGGATGTCGCCAGTGTTGTTCATCTCGCCTTCGTCGGGCTTGCGGCCTTCGATCACGACTGTCGACTCGCGTGACCAGCCGGTCTCGTCACGCATCGTCGATAAGCCGTTGTCGTAAAACTTCTTGACCAGGTTCATCAGCGTTGAGTCGCTCGTCAGATCGGCGAGCTGAGCGAGGGACGACATCGTGCATGTCACCGAATGAGCGTGGGTGCCGAATAGCTCCTGCTTGTACGAGCCGTCGTCGGTGAAGTAGCCGTCGAGGCACTTTTCCTTGAGCATGATCGCAAGGTCGAGCGCCGGACCGTACCCAGTCGTGCGAAAATATTTCACGAGCGGCCCGATGGCCCGCGCCACGCCGCTTATGAAGGAATTTTCCTCCTGGACGACAACACCCATCCCTCTAATCCGCTCGTAGTCCCAACTTGTTTCTGGATTCCAGTACTCGAACACACCAGCAATACTGGCTGCGGCGATCTCCTCCGCTTTCTCGGAGCCTCGGTACTTCACAAGAGCAGTCAGAGCGTGAAAGCCCTCGCGGATATGGTGTGGCACGAACACGGTGGGGGACTCATACTCACCGTCGTTACGGTCCAGGGGGAACGGCACCGCTCCGCTGTACGAGTAGAAGCACGCATTTGTGAATTTTTGGATGACGTCCTCGTCCACGTGCAGTCCCGCGGCGTCCTCGGCATTCAGCAACGCGTTCAGGTGTCTCCCGGGCACGTGGCTCTCCAGCGGGATGCCGAAATAAGCCTCTGGCAGCACTGCCACCCGGAAGTACGGAATATCGTCGCCGTTCGGGTCGAAGATACTGCACATCGCGTTCCGCGCCAATTCGATAGCGCCAAAAATGTCGGTCGTGTTCACGTCGGTGAGTCGCGTCATGATTGTTCCTTTGAGTTGGTGGTCGGTTCTATGTTCAGCTAGACGAACGCCGCTGGCGATACACTGAAGCGCTGTGAGAGTGCGCGTATCTGGCGGACGTTCAGTTCTCGCTTGCCATTTAACGTCTCGGAGACAACGCCCTGCGACCCAACCTCCGGCAAGTCCGACTGCGTCAGCCCGTGCTCTTCTATGAGGTAGGCTAGCACTTCCACTCCGGTCGCATCGGGCATCGGGTGATGCTCTTCCCCGTAGGCGTGCATTACCGTCCCGAGAGTGTCCAGCAGAGTATACAGCGGATGACTTTCGTCCGTGCCCACCTCGTCGAGGAGGCTGTTGAGGAATACGACCGCCTGGTCGTATTCACGTTCGTCATGGATGGTCAGCACCGGGCCAACGGCAGCCCAGTGATCCGTAATATCCGATGCCAAGGTTGTCATTCCTTCCACCTTCCTCTGTCGTATTCCCGATGTGTCAGTACGTGTCGAATGTATATTTTCCCGCGATTGAAGTGCACCGAAGTGACGACTCGATAGTTGTTGCCTCCAACGTTGAAGACTACAAGACTCCCGACTCTGTCAGCACTCGGAAACGTGGCGCGCAGCTCGTCAAGAGTCTCAAAGTTGCTGCTATCCACGATCTTGAACCATCTTGAGAGGCTTGGTTCGCTCTCAGGATGCCGTCGCCAGAACTCCCGAAGCGCCTTCTTTGAGATAAGGTGCATGAATCAATAGTATCTCAAAATGAGATTCTTGGCAAGGCACGACCGATAGGTGTTTGGGTTTGACCTGGGGGACTCTTTTTGTAGAATGGTCGGGTGATAAAAGAACTAGACAGCATAGTCCTCGTTGACGATCTGCCTGAGCACGGCCTCCAAGCTGGTGACATCGGCACGGTCGTGCTGGTCCACTCCGTCGGCGGCTATGAAGTGGAGTTCATGACCCTGGACGGTGAGACGCTTGCTGTGGTCTCTCTGTCTCCCGACCAGTTGCGTCCTATCGGCGAGCGGGAGATCGGGCATGCGCGTCCGCTGGAACGGGTATCCTAACCGCACCGTAAAAGGAACAACAATGTTCGACGAAACTACCGACATCGCCGTTCTGACGCCCCGCTTCGAGAAAATCCGTGCGTGGTTAGAGCAAAACAACCTTGGGGCGTTGTTCGTGTATTCGCCGGCGGCGGAGCACAAGTGGGGGCAGACGGGTCATGTCGCGTACCTCACCGGCTGGGCGAACCACGACCGAATTGTCGACTCTGCCGTCGTCGTGCCGGTGGAGGGCGATCCCGTCCTGATGTTCGCGGGCCTGCCGTACATGCTGGAGCAGATAGACCAGGTCTCGCCTATCAAGGACGTGCGCCTGGTCAAGGCCGTCGATCCCAACGCGGTGGCGGTGGACAGCAAGACTCTCGGCGGTGGGCGGGGGCCTCGGAGTTTTGCGGAAGAAGCCGTTGCAGTAATGCGCGAGAACGAGATATTCCGCGAGCGCGTCGGCATCGCGGGCATTGAGAACATGCCCGTGCTGTTCTACGAGCACCTGCGCGACGAGCTTGACGACAACCTGGTCCGCGGCGACGATATCGTAGCCGCAATTCGTGCCGTTAAGTCGCCGGAGGAGCTTGAACTAATCAGGCACGCGGCGCACCTGGGTGACGTTGGGTTCCAGAAGATGGTGGAGGTCGCGCGGCCCGGTATGCGTGGCATCGAGATCGTCGCGGAGATGGAGCACGCCGTCCGGCAGGCCGGTGCGGATCACGCCAAGTACTGGATGGGCTCCGGCCCCGACACGACCTGGGAGGACACGCGCCTCGACATCCGCCCGCACCTGCGCATTCTGCAAGAGGGCGACTTCATGAACACCTGCTCGTACATTGTCTACAAGGGTTATTGGAGTCACGGCCAGCGTGCGGGCACCCTCATGAAGCGTAACGCCTACCTGGAGGGCATCATGCAGACTGCCATCGATGCCCAGACGGCGGGTATCGAGCAGATGCGGCCCGGCAATCGCGCTGGCGAGATCGCGAGGGCCATTCGCGAGAACTGTGAGGCGGCAGGATGGTCGCTCTTGGGCGGGCGGGTCGGACACGGCATCGGCCTGGACTACAGCGAGCGGCCCAGTCCCGCCGAGAGTAACGACGCGATCCTCGAAGCGGGTAACACGATTATTCTTCATTCATCATTCGCACTGCCCGGTTCCGGCAAAATGTTCGTGCCCCTCGGCGACCACATGCACGTCGGCGAAAACGGCCCGGAGTTCCTAATGGGCTTCGAGCGAGGGCTTTTCTTAGCGGGAGAGTAGGGCAGGTGATGGGTGTTAGGTGATGGAAGACGGCGTTGTTGAATCCCTATTGTTGTAGCAGCGCGACATAGCACCTTCCCTTCGATAAGCTCAGGACAGGCCATAGTCCTTCCCTCGGCGGGGCAAGGAAATAGAGCGCTCCCTCCCGATATCGTCTTTAAGCTATACGGTATACTGTCGGGGCAGTTCACCGGGACGCACCATACAAAAAACACAAAAATGCTCAGCATTGAGACTATTCGTGACCAGACGGAACGAGTCAAGGCGTCGATTACCAATCGGAGCCTGACGCTGGACGTGAACCGGATTATCACGCTGGACGTGCGGCGTCGGGAGATCATCGTCGAGGTGGATACTCTTCGCGCGCGAAGGAACGACGTCAGCCGTGACCTGGGCAAATCGAAGGAGAAGCCGCCGGAACTCATCGCCGAGATGCGCGAGGTCGGTGTCCGCATCAAGGAGCTTGAAAACGAGCTTCGCGAGGTCGCCGACGAGTACGACGCACTGCTCCTTGAAGTCCCGAACATCCCTGACGACGAAGTGCCGATAGGCGAGGACGACACGAAAAACGTCGTCATCAAGATCGTTGGCGAGGAGCCGTCTTTCGACTTTGAGCCGAAACCCCACTGGGAACTTGGCGAGGACCTCGACATTATCGACATCCAGCGAGCCGTGAAGCTGTCCGGCTCGCGGTTCTACATGCTCAAGGGCAAGGGAGCGACCCTGCAACGGGCGCTCATTACCTGGCTGCTTGATCTGCACGTCAACGAGTACGGACTCCAGGAGTTGTACCTGCCTCACATGGTGACGCGGCAGACGGCCACCGGCAGCGGGCATCTCCCGAAGTTCGCCGACACGATGTACCACGACGAGGAAGACGATTTGTGGATGATCCCCACCGCCGAGGTGCCGATCACCAACATGCACGCCGACGAGATCATCGAGCCGGACATGCTGCCGCTCAAGTACGTCGCGCACTCGCCGTCGTATCGCCGCGAGAAGGCGGCAGCGGGACGCGACACCCGTGGTATCAAGCGGATTCACCAGTTCGAGAAGGTGGAAATGTTCCGGTTCACCGAGCCTGAAGAGTCGATGAAGGCTCTCGATGAAATGACGGCCGACGCTGAGGACATCTGCAATCGCCTGGGCTTCCAGTATCGTGTGCTGCTTCAGTGTACCGGCGACCTGGGTTTCTCGGCGGTGAAGACCTACGACATCGAGCTTTGGGCCCCGGGCAGTCAGGACTGGCTAGAGGTAAGTTCTGTTTCCAACTGTACCGACTTCCAGGCTCGCCGCGCGAAGATCCGCTACCGGGCTGAGCAGGGCGGTCGCCCGCAACTGTTGCATACGCTCAACGGCTCCGGTCTCGGCATCCCGCGAACCCTCATCGCGATCCTGGAGAGTAATCAGCAGGCCGACGGTTCAATCGTCGTCCCAGAGGTGCTGAGAAGGTATACGGGTTTTGAGAGAATAGAGGTTGACGAGAAAAACGTAAAACGTAAAACGTAAGGACTGCGGGCGGAACGGGCTTGCTGAAGGCGAGACCGTTGTCTACAAACATTACGTTTTACGCTTTACGTTTGAAATTCCAGTTTTAGAAAGGATTTGACATGGTTATCAAGGTTAATTGGCGAGACGTGACACCGAATGTGGCCCATCAGACAGCCATTGTGTGGCCCATTCTGGGAGCGAAGGGCTCGACGTACGGGACTTCCCCGATACAGGGTTTCAGCGGCGTGACGCGGCATATGATTCAGCCGGGCAAGGCGGGCGATTATCACGTTCACTTCGACCGCGAGCAGGTGTACTACTTCACCGAAGGCAGTGGCAAGATGAACATCGACGAGGTGATCTACGATGTTAAGAAGGGTGATGCCGTCTGCGTCCCGCCGACCAGCTACCACCACATGATCAACGATACCGACGACTGGCTCGTGCACCTCATCATAAACGGCAAGCACGTTTCAGAGGAGCAGCAAGAGGCTAATAAGAAGATCATAGCCGACTCTAACTCTCATGGCTCAAAACAGCCTATCGCTCATCGCCACTGGCTCGACAGTATGCCACATGTGTCCCATGGCGCGGCGCTGCTGTGGTCGGTTTTCGCTGGCAAAGGGACGAAGGGCAGGTCGTACAACGAGGCGCCGGTCGAGGGTGTCAAGAAGATCACGCTTCACCGGCTCCAGCCCAGGCTCGAAACGGGTACCCACTCCCACGCCACAATGGAGCAGGTGTACGTCTTTACCGAGGGCACCGGCAAGATGATCGTCGGCGACGAGACGGTCGACGTTGAAGAAGGCGACTTCGTCTATGGCCCGCCGAACGTACCCCACGGTCTGATCAACGACAGCAACGATTGGCTGGAGCACCTCATTATCAGCGCGATGGTGGAGTAGGGTGATTAGGAACTACACAGCGAAGTACACGAGGATCGACTCCGGCTACATGGGCCAACTGGTCGAGTGGCCGGAGGTCGTCACAGAGGGTGCCGACCTAGAAGACTGCCGCTCGATGCTCCGCGACGCCCTGAACGAGATGGTTTTGGCGTACAGGGAACGGGGAGAAAAGTCCAACCGTTGACATTGTCATCGGGTAGACACGATCACGGAAAGCATAGGGAGCCAGCCAGCCAGTAGTGGATTGGACCAGATTTGTACCATCCGACTTCGAGTATGACTTCGATCGGGACAAACTTGCCGCGCATAGTGTCACGTTCGAGGAAGCAATCGAGTGTTTTTTCAATGACTTCCAGGTTCGGCAAAATAGGAAACGTGGCGACAGACATCAGTTGATCGGAAGAACATTGGGTGGTCGCCGGTTGAAGATCATATTTCAGATGAAACCGAGGAACGCGATCCGGATCATAACCGGCTGGCCACGATAAATGGAGTAGCGTATGCCCAAAGAACCTACTGAACTGGAGATTGATGAGTTCGTAGAGTCCGAGGCCGACGACGATTCTGCCTGGGGACAGCCAGTCGACGTGACCGTCACGAACACCGACAGCGAGCTATCGATACCTGCTGATCTCGTCGCGCGCGCGGCTTTTCTGGCCGGGGTTCATAGGGAGGAAAGCTCGGCGAGATGGCTCACAAGGATCATTCGAGAGCGGATCGAGATCGAAGAGTCCGCATTCGCGGAAGCCAAACGGGAAATGGCGTCTCACACTTGAAATAGGCACCCGATGCAAATCACGCCCATCCTAAACGAAAAAGACTACGAGGCTGCTCTCGCCGAGGTTGAGCGTCTGTTCGCTGCTACACCCGGGACATCAGAAGGAGACCGTCTGCACGTTTGGACGACGTTAGTCGAGGCGTATGAGTCTGCTCATTACCCTATCCCGCTACCTGATCCCATCGATTTCCTCCTCCACCACCTGGAGAGCCGAGGCATATCACACAGAGACTTGGGGCCTTTCATCGGAAGCGAGGTGACGGTGGCGGAGGTGTTGAATCGGGAGCGTCCCCTCACCATCAACATGATTCGCCGGCTGCACGACGGGTTGGGTATCTCCGCGGAGATTCTGATCCAGCCGTACCGGTTGGTGGAGCCGGTTGCATGATTGGTCACGGGCGACCGAAGCTGTAATACCCACCAACCCCATGGCCGGGCTTGCTCAAATCGAACGCGCTTCCGCGGGACGGCTTTGTAAAGCTACCCCGTTACTTGTTCCCGTCTTGATCCTCTTCGCTTCCCAAATCGATGGGAAATCTTGGTCGGTCGGTCGTTGGCCCTTGACCGTTGCGCGGGCGGCCGAAGATCGGTTCGATGGCCGGCTGCTCTATGACAACCACCTGGCCGTCGACAGTCTCCATGCGGACACGGCTTCTGACCACGAACAGTGACCTGCCCCCCCCGAAATCCGATCCAGGCCAAATGTTAGGGTTGGACGGACACGAAAGGGGGCGAAATGCCAAGAAAGAAGCACACACCGGAGCAGATCATCATGAAGCTACGAGAGGCCGAGGTGGCC
>Ga0114993_10001497_pt1 | contig 26865 bp, 25 predicted proteins | sample ArcticOcean_MG_C_FD_87042 | JGI IMG/M metagenome (GOLD analysis project Ga0114993, IMG submission 87042) | Marine microbial communities from western Arctic Ocean - ArcticOcean_MG_CB2_150 | ecosystem: Environmental > Aquatic > Marine > Oceanic | place: Arctic Ocean: Canada Basin | collected...
GGACTTCGACGGGTCGTGCGCATCCGGCACGGTGCCCTGCGCCGACGCATCCGTCGGCGTCCACTGCGTAGCACCAGCAGGACTCTTCACCTGCTCCCACTCAAAGCCGAACAGGTTATCGAAGAAGTTGTTGTCCCACTTCGCCGGCTCGGTGGTCCAGGCGCCTTCCAACCCACTGGTGATCGAATCGCCGGCCTTGCCGCTGCCAAAGCTGTTCTTCCAGCCGAAGCCTTGCTCTTCGATGCTGGCAGCCTCGGGTTCGGGACCGACGTGCTGGTCCGGATCGGCAGCACCATGGGCTTTGCCGAACGTGTGCCCGCCAGCGATGAGCGCAAGTGTCTCCTCGTCATTCATTGCCATGCGCCGGAACGTCTCTCGAATATCCCGGGCGGCAGCGAGCGGATCGGGGTTACCGTTGGGCCCCTCCGGATTGACGTAGATCAGGCCCATCTGAACGGCGCCGAGAGGCTCCTCGAGTTCCCTATCGCCGCTGTAGCGCTCGTCTGCAAGCCACTCGTTCTCAGGCCCCCAGTAAATGTCCTCTTCGGGCTCCCAGACATCCTCGCGACCGCCGGCGAAACCGAGCGTCTTGAGGCCCATCGATTCCAGGGCACAGTTACCGGTGAGGATCATTAGATCGGCCCACGAGAGTTTGCGGCCGTACTTCTGCTTGATCGGCCAGAGCAAGCGGCGCGCCTTGTCGAGGTTGCCGTTGTCGGGCCAGCTGTTGAGGGGCGCAAAGCGGATTGTGCCGGAAGCGCCGCCGCCGCGGCCGTCGCTGATGCGGTATGTGCCTGCGCTGTGCCACGCCATCCGAATGAAGAATGGCCCATAGTGGCCGTAGTCGGCCGGCCACCAGTCCTGCGATGTCGTCATCACCGCCTCGATGTCCTTCTGCAGTGCATCCAGGTCAAGTGTCTTGAACTCTTCGGCGTAGTTAAAATCCTTGCCCATAGGATCTGACAGGGAAGAATTCTGGTGGAGAATCTTCAGGTTCAACTGATTCGGCCACCAGTGTTGGTTTGATGTGGTTCCAACCGCCGTGTGTCTGTGAGGCCCGCCCAACACCGGGCATTTGCTTTCGCTTTCCATGTTCTTCTCCAATCGTGTTCTGTATTTATGGTAGGGGCGCAGGTTTCGGGGTGTCTACGATGGCACTTAACGGCCACCTTGGCGAAGTAGAGATAGCGTCGGTTCGCCTGGGACCCGTTATCGGGTCTCTAAAGTACCGAGAGCATTCATATTGTCAATAATTATTTTTTTATTGTCGATATTTTGTGGCTATGAGCCGAATCCGAACGGTCTGTTAGGTCGAATTGTGGCAAGTACAATAACATAGTTTCATGTGCCTCGACTTAGTGAGCTACAGACCCGTCGGCGTGAAAACTGCCGCTGATAGGTACGCCAACATAAGGATACTTTTCCAGCGCTTCTTCGACGATTTCAATGCCGATGCCCGGCCGCTCATTAAGCAGGCGATAGCCGTTTTCGACTTGCAGCGGTTGGTCGACGATTTCTGTGATCGGGCCGACGTGGGCATTGTGCTCCATGAGCGCGTAATTGGGAATGGCGGTGGCCAATTGGGCAAAGGCGGCGTTGTTCACCGGGCTGCCCATCAAGTGGGGAAAGAGGCCGACAAAAGCAGCCTCGGCGATGGCGGCGATTTTCTTGACCTGGGTAAAACCGCCGGCCAGCGATAAGTCGGGGCGGATCAGGCTCACTATTTTCTTGTCGATCAGTGCTTTAAACTGGAAGATATTGTAGAAGCGCTCTCCCGTGGCGATGGGCAAGTGTATAGGCCGGGCGATGTACTCCAATGCTTCGTTGCTTTGCGGCGCCAGCGGGTCTTCGTAGTAGAGGATTTTAAACGGCTCCAACTCGCGTGCCAGGGTAATGGCTTCTTCGGGACGCAGGTTGCGGTGGACTTCTATGCCTAAGTCCACCCCCGCGCCAATGGCCTGGCGCGTTGCTGCTACTCGCGCCACCGCCGTCGAGATATTCTGCGTCGCCGTCTCCAGCTCAAAGCCGGAAGCGAGGGGCGACATGCGCAGCGAAGTAAAACCCTGCTCTACTCTCTGACGCGCACTGGCGGCGCATTCCTCGGGCGTATTGCCGCCGACATTCTCGTAGACTTTGACCTTGTCGCGGCATTTGCCGCCCAAAAGTTGGTACACCGGCAGGTCTACCGACTTGCCCAGAATATCCCATAGGGCCATATCAATGGCGCTCATAGCCGCACTCAACGCCGCGCCCATAAAGTGGGCGTAGCGCGATACCACCTGGTAGTGGTGCTCGATTAAACGGGGATCTTTGCCTACATAATACTCGCTTAGCTCGCTTATGGCTTGGCGCACCACACCTTGATGGGCCCATAGGCCGGCCTCGCCATTGCCGATAAGGCCCGCATCTGTATAGACGCGGACGAGCAGATAACGATCGACGAGAAAAGAGCGGATTTCTGTAATTTTCAAGGGAGTATTCCTTCTTTTATAATGAGTAAGGATAGGGGCGTTGCCAGCCGGGTTGACCGAAGGCCTGATCGTTGGACAGGTCCTTGGAGTAGACGAGCTGATCTTGGTGCGCCAAAGTCACTGAGCGCATGATTTCGTTGGTTAGTGCCGCGTCGAGGCGCTGGTAGTGGTGGCGCTGACTATCGTCGCGTATGCGGTTGTGTACTTCCTGCGGGTCGTTCTCCAGGTCGAAGAGCATGTGCTCGCCGGAGGAGTATTTGCACAATTTCCACTGGCCGTCGAAGGCCATCCAGCCGCCGCCCATCATGCCAAAGAGGTAGTCGCGTGCCGGTGGCTCTGTCATTTCTAGGCCGGGCAGTGGCTGGAAATCCACGTACTCAGGTAGCGGACAGCCGGCCAATTGCATCATAGTTGGCGTAACGTCGGCCAGAGCCACCAAGTCGTCGCTGGTGCGGCCGCCTTCGAGACCGGGGACGCAGGCAATGAGCGGCACGTGGGTGCTGGCCTCAAAGAAGGAGCCCTTGCCGATGAGGTTGTGGTCGCCCAGGTAGTCGCCGTGGTCTGAGGAGAACAGAATGATTGTATTGTCCATAAGCCCCTTGTCTTGCAGCGCCTGGAGAATGTCGCCGACCAGGTCATCGATTTGGGCGACGAGGCCGGCGTAGTGGGCGCGTATCTTAAGCTTGTGGGCTTCGGTGAATTCGCTGTAGTCGATGCCGTTCCAGGGCATTTTATTGCCGTTGATATTGGCCTGGCGCATTTGCGGATGTTCACCTTCGACCTCGGGGATGGCCGCTGGCATGTCCTGGGGATCAAAGCGTTCGGCGTATTCGGGCGAGGGATCGTAGGGGCAGTGGGGACCGGGAAAACCGACCATGGCGGCAAAAGGTTGGTCGCTGTCGTAGTCGCGAATAAAGCGGGTCGCAGCACTGCCGACAAAGTGATCCCAGGAACAGTCGAAAGGGTGCTGGTGGACAATGGCGCCGCGGTTTTCTTGATAACCTTCGTGCTCGTTGCCGTGCAGTTTGCGCAGACCGCGGGCGGCGAGGAAGTGGGCGTAGTCGTCCTCGATGCGCAGCCAGCGCTTGTCCTCGCAGATAATGCGTTCGTCGTACCCCATCATGGCGTCCCAAGGATAGAAGTGCATCTTGCCGATGGCCGCAGTGCGGTAGCCGGCTGCGCCCAGGATTTCGGGCCAGGTGTTAATGCCGCAGGCGGCGTAGTCGGGGCGGATAAACTGACCGTTGCTCAGCACCCCGGCGCGAATTGAGTTGAGGCCGGTGAGAATATTGTGGCGGGCAGTGACGCACACCGGTGAGGTGCTGTAGGCGCGGCGGTAGCGCATACCTGCGGCGGCCAGGCGGTCGATGTGGGGGGTGGAGATAAAGTCGGCACCGTAACAACTGAGGAAGTCGTGGCGCAATTGGTCGGGCATGAGGAAGAGAATGTTGGGGCGGCTCATCTTGATTTCCTGGAGGTTGAGGAGGAAATTATTGAAACTATATGTACCCTGAGAATGGGCTCAATAAGACGAGTTGGCGCACCGCTGTCAAGTTGGCTTTTTTATCGATAGGGCCGCCCATCAGTTGCTATGAGCACAAGATTGTCGCATTTTTTGTGGCAAAGCAAAACCAACAACGGTGCGCTGGCGCCCCTACCATGGTGCCGAGCGCAGGAATAGGAGATCCTATGAATGTTGACGCGATCCGCGAACAGATTCCTTTGACCCGGGAGTGTACCTACTTTAATACCGGCGGCATTGCGCCCAGCCTCGATGCGGTTACCGAAGTGCTGGTGAGCGGCTACGAAGACATCGCGCGGCACGGCCCGCCGCTGATCATGAACTACCAGAAACACTACGACCGCGTCGAGGAAGCGCGCCAAAAGTTAGCTTCCTTCTGTGGCGTCGCCGCCGTCGATCTCTGCCTGACCCACGGGGTGGCCGACGGCGTTACCACGGTGTTTAACGGTATAGACTGGCAAGCCGGCGACGACCTCATCCTCACCGACGAAGAGCACCCCGCGGTAAAGATTCCGGCGGAGCGCCTGGCCGCCACCCAAGGCGTACAATTGCATTTTCTGCCCCTCGCCGGCGGGGCGGCCGACATTCTGCAGCGTCTGGAGGATATGATGACTCCCAGAACTAGGCTGCTGGCTCTGAGCCATGTTACTACCGACACCGGTACGCGCTTGCCGGCGCGCGATATCGTCGAATTGGCCCACCAGCGCGACGTGCCCGTCCTCTACGACGGGGCGCAGTCCCTGGGGCAGTTTCCCATCGACGTGTCCGAATTGGGCGCTGATTTCTACAGCCTATTGGTCTATAAGTGGATGTACGGCCCCTATAGCGCCGGCGCGCTCTACGTGGAAAAATCGTGGCAGGAGCGTTTGCGTCTAGTCCCTTCAAGCGCCAATTACTCTGGCTCCGAGGGGGCGCGGCGTTTTGAGTTTGCGGCCGTTCCGCCGCCCTACTACTACGCCAGCGCGGCGGCGACCGACTATATTGGGCAGCTTGGCCTGGCGCAGATTGAAGAGCGGGTTGGCGAGCTGGTCACTCGACTGAAGTCCGAGCTGGTCGCCGTGCCCGGACTCGTCATTGAAAACCCGCAGGATCCAGAGATGTGCACCGGCGTTGTTACCTTTCGGGTGGAAGGCGTTGAAGGGCCACACATCTCCGACGAATTGCGCGCCCGCAAAATGATTACCCGGCCCACTGGTCTCAAGTTTAGCGGCGTCAGGGTCTCGATATCGTTCTTCACTACCGAGGCCGAGTTGGACGCCTTGGTTGGCGCTGTGGGCGAAATCGTGGCGGCTAGCCGCTGAGCCGAAATCGTTTGGGTTAGCCGATTTCTTCGGCGAGCAGTAAAATGAGTTGTCCCTGTTCGACGCGGGCGCCCCAGGCCTGCGACACCACAATGCCTGCCGTTGCGGCGATGACTTCGAAGGGATCTTCGTCGAGGCGGTAGAAATCGTGTAAGAGTCCCACTGTCTGGCCCTGCGCCACCGACTCGCCGCAGTCGACCAGCGGTTCGTAATGGCCTGGGTAAGGTGCCGTTACTGAGACACTGCCGCGCACCAGGCTTTGGGTGCCATCGGCGTGGTGGCCAATGGGCTCGATGGTGCCGCGCAATTGGTTGTGGTGGATGGCTGCTGCCAGCACCCCCTGGCGCGCCTCGCGCACGCCGCACACATCGGTGGAAGAGCCGAAACCCAACTCTGTACCAATTGAGAACTTGCCCAGATCGTCGGCCTCGTTGTAGAGTCCGCGCGACGAGCCGCCCGCTGCCGAGTTGGGCCCGGCCATAACAACGCGGGTGCCAAACCAGCGCGCCATTTGTTCGCGGCGCTCGTTCAATTCGGCATCTTCGCAGGTAAAAAAGCCGGCCCAATGGGCAAAACGCGCCACCTCGCCGCCGGAGTGCAGGTCGATAGAAATGTGGACGTGGGGCCAGATGCACTGGCGCACGAAAGCGGCGATGCGATGGGTGATACCGGCCATGGCCGGGGTGGTGCCGGCGCCTTCGACAAAAACGCGGTTTAGATTAAAACCATCGTCCTGGGTGCTCTCGCGGGTGCCGACGCGAAAAGCGGCGACGTTGAGCACTGGCACCAGCACCAGCCGTCCTAACACGTCTTCAGTACGAATTTCGCGCAAGAGGTGTTTGATGGCTACCGGTCCCTCGTATTCGTTGCCGTGGTTGCCGCCAAAAGCGACCAGGCCTTCGCCAGCTTTGGCTTGTGGTCCCACTATCGCGGTGAGGGGAATCAGGTGGCTGCCCCAGATGCTGGTGTGGCCCAGGGCGACCCAATAGTCGCGGCGGCCGGGGGTTTCTAGGTCGATGTTGTGAAGATCGACGATTTCGCGCGCCATGTGTATTGCTCCTTTATGAGTGATTTTTGTAGTCAGTTGTGGCATTTCCTTTGTTTGAAACTTGCTAGGAATATATCTAGGGTCGTCATTGGCCACCAGTTATTGGAAACTTTATTTTATATCATAGAGAAGGACAATAGTGCCGCGTGTCCCATTCCTGTACATAGCTATTGAGAAAGGAAGTCTACGATGTCCGATCCACATTCACTGCTCGGCAAAAAAGCTTTCGTCACCGGCGGCAAGCGCAGCATTGGTCGCGGTATTGCTCAGGCCCTGGCCGCCGCTGGCTGCGATGTAGGCATTAACGATTTGACCGCCGATGCCGACGCCGAAGAAACGCTGAACCTGATTCGCCAGGCGGGCAGAGAGGCCGAATTTTTTCAAGGCGACATTTCCGCCAGCGCCGAGGTAGAGAGTATGTTCGCCGCGTTTTTGGCGCGTTTTGGCCGCATCGACATTCTGGTCAACAATCCGTATGGGGGCGGCGGTGAGAGTTTTCTGGAAGTCACCGAAAAAAACTGGGACCTGAATTTGGATGTGGGCCTCAAGGGTTTTTTCCTCTGCAGTCAGCAGGCGGCGCGCGCCATGGTAGAGCAGGGCGAAGGAGGTTGTATTGTCAGCACTTCTTCGGTGCATGGCCAGCGCGCTTGGCCAGGAGATGCGTGTTACGGAGCGGCCAAAGCCGGCGTGCTGCGCCTGACTGAGAGCATGGCCGTGGACCTGGGGCCACACGGTATCCGTTGCAACGCCATAATGCCCGGGCACATGGACACGGACCACCTCTTTGGCACGGCCGCCCCTGAGGGGGGCAGCATCGGAGAGCCGCTTAGCAAGGCTGTGCCTCTGCGCCGCCGGGGTACTCCCGAAGACATTGGTCAGGCCGTAGCTTTTCTGTGCTCGCCGGCGGCGGGTTGTATCACCGGGGTTTCCCTGCCGGTAGACGGGGGGTTATTGGCCATTGCGCCCGGTTCTGGTTGATTTTTTGTAGCGCGCCGACTATTGCTGGTGGTAGACTTGCGTGCCAAAATGTTCAAAGTCTTCCAGCAGCATAAACATGCCGCCGCCGATCAATCGTCCGCCCGCGCTCATGTGGTCGAGCAGGGCGCGGCGCATGCTGGTAGTGCGCGACGCCGAGTGGATATCAATATCGTCTTTGCCAAAGACAAAATAGACGCCCGAGCGGTCTCCGGAGGGGATGGGGAAGAGGTAGAGTTCGCGCTGCCACAAGACCATATTTGAATCTGGGCGGTAGATCTGTTCGAGCTGCGGATTGAGAATCCACGAGCCGCAGGCGAAACCAACGAAGTCCTTTTGCGGAAAGTAGCGCGGGAAAAATTCGAGGGCCTGCTGCATCGAGGCGCGGCAGCGCTCAAGGGTCATATTGCCGCCGCCGGGGATGTGGATCTCGAGGATAGAATCGCCGGGAGTCAAGACGCGTTCCCACTCGTTTAGGGCGAGTGTTAGCGGGCGGTTCTGGGCAAAGCCGCGCGGCGAGATGGGGAAACCGACGATCTTTTCCTTGTCTTCTTCGAGGCTGGCGCGCCAGCTATTGGCGGCGTCGGATGTGGTGCTTAAGCCGGCGGCATCGAACTGCGATTCGGCATTGGCCAGCGCGGTCACGGCACGCGTTTGGCGGTGGCGAAAGGCCTGCAATTGGCCGCGGAACGGTTTGACCATAAACTCGAGCCGCCCGAGTCGGTAGAGATCCCCCTGAATATGGTTGCGAAACCAGTAGAGCGCGCGGGGCAGCATGCCAAAGTTGCCGCCGTGGTGTTCCTGGTACATGCGCACGGGTTCGGGATAGTGGCAACAGGTATCGCGGCTTATGGGGTCGGGGATGTCGAGTTGCTGGTGCACGGCACGTATTTGGGGTACAGCTGCTAGTGCGATGAGCAGGTAGAATGCTCCGGAGAGTTCGCCCAACGCCTGAGTTAGAATGGGCCATTGGCCGATTTTTGCTGAATCGTAGTCGAGGTGGTGGTAGAGCAGGCGGTGGCAGTGCCAGGCGAGGTGGAGGAGTTGGGGAGAGCAGGCGATTTGTTGTGCGGTTTTGTAGAGTTGGGGGTCGGCTGCGGCTGCGAGGCCTGCTAATTGGCGTGTTTCGGTGATGTTTTCTGGGGTGAGGAAGGAGGGTAAGGTGGGGGGCAAGCTGGATGTGGAAGAGTCCCAGTGGGGGGCTAGGGTTTGACTAGCGTTGGTGATGCTGAGTTGTTTGAGAATGTTGTTTAGGTTCATGTTATCATCGGTGGGACGGTCAGGTAGGGGACTGTCCCACGCTCATTCTCGCCGGGCTTCCTGCCCGGCTCCGAGGCATTACCCCCTGCGCCGCTTCCTGCGGCTTCGGGGGTAATGAATCCGCTCTGGGACAATCCCCTACCTGACCTTCGCGGATCGTAAATTATCTACGCTAGAGGTATATCATACGCAGGGGGGATGTTAGGGGCAAGGGGAGTGCTTGACCGATAGGGCTACAGGGTTTTGTTTTCCACCTGAAGGTAAAGAATCTACCCTACAGAAGGACAAAAAATGGCAGACAAGGATACAGAAAGTACAAGCCGTTATACCTTGGGGTTGACCGGAGAACAGGTAGCAAGCGAAGGGGACGCCAGCCCGTTTCCGTGGCCGGCCGAACGCATTGAGGAATATACCGCCTATCGCATTGACGAACCCATTGCTGTAGATGGGCATCTCGATGAGCCCGTTTGGCAGGCGGCGCCGCGCTCGCCGCGTTTTGCTGATATGATTAGTGGCGCTCGGGGGTTGCACGATACTCGGGCGGCGGTGTTGTGGGATAGCGAGTACCTCTATGTGGGGTATTGGGTTGAGGAGCCCGATGTGCAGGCTGATCTGACCGAGCGCGATGCGCCTATTTACCAAAACAATGATGTGGAACTCTTTATTGCCGGTCGCGATGCGTATTACGAGTTTGAGATCAATGCGTTGGGGACCATCTACGAAGTGATTTTTGTTTGGGATGCGGAGTATGGTAAATGTGATTATGGGCGGGATCCGGTCTTGCGCAAAGACCATGCGCAGGCCCGGCCGTTTAATGGGGTCGGGTTTAGGGAGCACCCGCGCGGCTTGCGCACTGGGTTTTGGGGGTATGATTTCCCCGGGCTAAAGTCGGCGGTGCAGGTGGACGGCACCCTCAATGACAACTCCGACCACGATCGGGGGTGGACGGTGGAGTTGGCGCTGCCTTGGAAGAGCATGGAGTGGTTGGCTGCTGCCGATGGGCGGGCGCTGCCGCCGCAAGAGGGGGATGTGTGGCGCATGGACTTTTCGCGTTTTAACCAGTATCGAGAAGCGCCGCCGGCAAATGATTCTGGGGCCTGGTTCTGGAGCCCGCACGGCGTGCGCGATTCCCATATTCCGGAGTGTTACCCCATTATTCACTTTACCGAAGAATTGCTTGCCCGCGATCGCTAGAATGAAGTATTGAGATAATCTGCGAAAGGAAATATCATGCATCGCTTTGCTTTTCTGTCCACGGCGCACGTGCACACCCCAGGCTTTCTGAAAGCCATAGATGAGAAAGATGATTGCCAATTGGTTGCCATCTGGGATGATATGGCCCGTCGCGGCCAGGGTTTTGCCGAGCAGTACGGGGCTGACTACAGTGGCGATCTGGAAGCTGTCATTGCCCGCGCCGACGTAGATGGTTTTATCATCTGTGCCGAAAATACTCGCCACTTGTCGTTATTGCAGGCGGCCATTCCGGCGCGCAAACCTATTTTCTGTGAAAAACCATTTACTACTACTGCGGCTGAGGCCAGGAAAGCGCTGGACCTTATTAAGACGCATGGGACTACCGTGCACATGGGGTATTTCCATCCCTTCTCGGCTCAGATGCGCGGCGTTGTGGCGCATGTCCAGTCGGGCGTTTTGGGCAAATTGACCCACGCCCGTTATCGCAACGCCCACCACGCCGCCTATGGCCGTTGGTTTGACGCGGAAGAAGTGGCGTGGTTTGTCGATCCGGCCCTGGCTGGCGGCGGTGCTTTTATGGATATGGGCACCCACGCTGTGCATTTTATACGCACCGCCTTGGGGCCGGTGGATCGCGTCTTTGCCACCATCGACAATAAGTCGGGCATCTATACCGACATTGACGACAATGGGACCGCTTTACTGCAATGCCGCAATGGCTGCCTTGCTACGGTCGAGGCCTCCTGGGTGCAGACTGGGGGACTCAGTGGTTTCGAAGTGGTGGGCAGTGATGCGACTCTCTTTAACCATCCCCAGGACGGTTATATCACGGCTGCTCCTGGCCAGGACCCTCAACCCGTGGCCGCAGGTGAGGCGAGCCCGACCTGTGTCGATCGCTTGGTGGCTGCTGTTGAAGGGGACCTTACGGCCGAGGAATTGGCGGCCGATCTGCGTTGTGCGGCCGATGCAGTAGCTATTATGGAAGCTTGTTATGAGTCGAGCCGAATTGGCGGTTGGGTGGATGTAGCGGCACTGGATTATTAGATCCAATTAAGTGAGGACCTTTCATAAGGAAGAATGAGATGACACAATTAAAGTGGGGTATCATCGGGCTGGGCAATATCGCCCGGGCCTTTGCCAAAGGCGTAGAGGGATCGCAAACTGGAACACTGGTGGCAGTGGGCAGTCGGGCACAGGATTCGGCCGATCGTTTTGGCGAGGAGTTTGGTGTCGCCAAACGCTACCCGTCGTACGAGCAATTGCTCGCAGACGAAGAGGTGCAGGCCGTCTACATCGCCACCCCGCATCCCATGCATCCCGAGTGGGTAATTAAGGCGGCCGAGGCGGGCAAACACATCCTCTGCGAAAAGCCCATTGGCATTAATCACGCGCAGGCGATGGCGATGATCGAGGCGGTGGTGCGTCACGATGTATTTTTTATGGAAGCGTTCATGTACCGCTGCCACCCGCAGACGCAGAAACTAGTCGACCTGGTAAAGGACGGCGCTGTGGGTCAGGTGCGGGCGTTGCAAGGCAGCTTTGCGTTTAATGCGGGGTTTAATGCGACCGGTAGGTTATTTGCACAGAAGTTGGGCGGTGGCGGCATCCTCGATGTGGGTGGTTATCCGGTGTCGATGGCGCGCCTCATTGCCGGCGCCGCATTGGGACGCGACTTTGCCAATCCGCAAGAAGTGAGTGCCGTCGGTCATTTGTGCGAGACCGGGGTGGACTGCTGGAGCTTTGCCTGCCTTAAATTCGAGGAAGATATCATCGCGCAGGTGGGCACTGGGGTGCAGGTGGCGATGGATAATACCTTTACTGTTTTTGGCAGTGAAGGCAAGATTGTGGTTCCAGCGCCGTGGGTGCCAGCTCGCGACGGCGGCAGCGCCGTTATACAGCTGCACAAGAGCGGCAGCGATCCCGAGGAAATTGAGATTATTAGCGAGGTGCCGCTTTATGGCATTGAGGCCGATACCGTGGCCAAGTATATCGACGCGCGCCAGGCGGCAGCGCCGGCCATGTCGTGGGATGATACGCTGGGCAATATGCAAACGCTCGATCGCTGGCGCCAGGCTATAGGTTTTACCTTCGAGCAGGAAAAACCAGAGAGCCAGGTGCCCACCATTGACGGTCGGCCGCTGGCGCGGCGCCGCGACCACAAGATGCAGTACGGTACGGCCCCCGGTATCGACAAGCCGATGTCGCGGGTGGTGATGGGCTGCGACAATCAGGGCAGCATGTCACATGCGGCGGCCATGTTCGACGAATTCTTGGCGGCCGGCGGCAACGCTTTCGACACGGCTTATATCTACGGCGGCGGGCGGCAGGAAACGTTGTTGGGTTGGTGGATGAAAGATCGCGGCGTGCGCGATGAGGTGGTCCTCATCAGCAAAGGGGCACATTCGCCCAATTGTTTTCCCGACAAGATCACCAGCCAATTGCACGAAAGTCTTGAGCGGCTGCAGACCGACCATGCCGACATTTATTATATGCATCGCGACAATTTGGACGTGCCGGTGGGCGAGTTTGTCGACGTGCTCAACGAACACAAGGACGCGGGCCGCATCACTGTATTTGGCGGGTCGAATTGGTCGATCGAGCGCGTTGTGGAGGCCAATGTTTATGCAGAAAAAAACAATAAGACGGGCTTTACAGTGCTGAGCAATAATTTTAGCCTGGCGCGCATGGTCGACGCGGTGTGGCATGGCTGCTTGGCGGCATCGGGTCCGGAGTACCGACGCTTTTTGGAGGAAAAACAATTGAGCCTCATGCCCTGGTCGAGCCAGGCCCGGGGGTTTTTCTTGGTCGGTCGTGCCCACCCGGACCAGCGCTCCGATGAGGAATTGGTGCGCTGCTGGTACAGCGACGACAATTTTCAGCGCTTAGAGCGGGTCAACGAGATGGCGCAGCAGCGCGGTGTGCTGCCGATCAATATCGCCCTGGCTTATGTGCTGTGTCAGCCGTTTCCGACTTTTCCGCTGATTGGGCCGCGCACTTTGGAGGAGCTGCGCACTAGTCTGCCGGCGCTGGAGGTGCAATTGACGGCAGATGAGCTGCGGTGGTTAAATCTGGAGGCTTGAAGAGGTTGTAATGGATGTGAAAACTGGCAAGCAGTTGTTGGTAGATGATCGTATAGTAGAAGATGTGTGGAATGTGCGGCGCCAAGTTGTGAGACCGGCCAAGTGCATCGACAATCCGTTGATGGTGGCCGATCGGCCGTGGGAGGACAAGGGTGTGGGAGGATGTTATGTCCTATTCGATGAGCAGGAAAATCTCTTTAAGATGTGGTACAATGTTTTTAACTACGTCGCTTGGAGGAATGAGGAAGACCACTGCTACACTTATTGGATATGTTACGCCGAATCGCAGGATGGGTTAAACTGGGACAAACCCGAACTAGGCATCATCGAATACGAAGGTTCCACCAAGAACAACCTGGTCATGCAGGGAGATTGGTGGGCCACGCTCGGTACGGTGTTGAAGGACAACGACGCAGAGGATCCGGCCCGGCGCTATAAAATGCTGTACACCGATGTCTTCGACATGCCGTCGCGGGAAAAGGTTGCCAGCGACGGCGGTATCGACGGCGAGTGGCCAGGCCACTCCGGGATTTGTATGGCCTATTCGGCAGACGGCATACACTGGGAGCCGTACGCTGGCAATCCGGTTATTGAGGGAGAGAGCGACACTACCAACTGTATCTTATGGGATGAAGACATCGGCAAGTACATTTTTTATATGCGGCCTCGCATTTACGCCGGCCACTGGAAGCGGCGTATCGCCCGGACCGAAAGTGTCGACCTGCACCAGTGGAGCGATCCGGAGATGGTCCTGGTACCCGACGAATTGGATCCGGTCGAATTGTACGGGATGCCGGTGTTTAAATACGAAGGTTATTATTTTGGTTTGCTGCAGATGTACTATTCCGAATCGAAAGCCACCATTGAGATTCAACTAACTTTCAGTCGCGACGGCAAAAAATGGGAGCGCTTGCCGAGGCGCGATCTTTTTTTGGGATTGGGCTCGCAGCACGGCCAGGGGGCAGATTTCGATTCGGGTATGCTCATTGTCAGTAGGCCCGTGTTAGTAGGAGACGAACTGAGGTTTTATTATTCGGGATACAAAGCGCTACATACCGACTTCTCGAATACCTACGCCATAGGTCTTGCGGTGACCAAATTGGACCGCTTGATCGGGCGCACGACGCCATTGGGAGAGGTAGGGTTGCTGCTGACGCGGCCGCTAGTTTGTGAGGGGGATCAACTCGAAATCAATGTGTCCAGCGCCAATGGCACATTGCAGGTGGAAGTGCTGTCGGAGAAAGGGAAGGTTCTAGAGGGATACGAAAAGGAGTCGAGTGTGGTTTTCAGTGGGGATTCGCTGCGGCAGGAAATGCAGTGGAAAGATGGCCGCAATATGAGCGCGCTGCGCGGACAACGCATTCGTCTAAAGTTTTACATGAGCAATGCGGTGCTCTATTCCTTTCATGTGAAAAGTTGAAGATAGACTGGAAGCAAAAACGCGAGCAATTGTTAAGCGCTGGGGCGTGTGTTATTGAAGGTGTTCTGGATGAGGTAATGCTGGAGGGGATGCGGGCGATTGCCACATCCAAGCTCGCCGAGCTTAGTGATGCGCACAGGCAGGAGCAGAAGTCGACCGGATCGATGGTGGCCAATCGCGACTTGCCGGAGCTGGCGCCGTTGATTGTGTGCCCCGCTGTACTAGAGGCGCTGGCACATTTGGGGTACAAGGATATTAAGTTCTCGCGCGCTTATTTGATCAGCAAACCACCGCATAGTCCGCAATTGTTCTGGCATCAGGATTTTACAGTGTGGAGCGGCGAGCCGCGGGCTTATACGGACCTGACGCCGCAATTATTTGCCATGTTCTACCTGGTGGATACGACGCCAGAAAATGGTTGTTTGCGCCTCATCCCAGGCTCGCACCGGCGGCGCCATGTTTTGCACGAGGCGGTCGGTGTAGCGCACACGGCCGGGACGCGGCGCATGGAGGATCCCGACTCACCTCTGTATGCCGCCGCAGCTGACGAAGTGGACGTGTTAGCGCAGGCGGGCGATATGGTGCTGGGGGACGGTCGCGCTTTGCACGCGGCCCACGCCAACAACACCGATTGCGAACGCCCGGTTATCACGGTATGGTACCATCCCATGTTCTCCGAGTTGCAGGAGGGTACGCAGGCGCAAATCACCCAATTAGCCCAGGCCGAGATCGAACATTGGTCCGCGGCAGAACGGCAGCTTATTGCGCCGATTGTGGCCAATTACAGCGGCGGGGTCGAACCTACAGCGCGCGATCGCATGCCGGGATCACAGTTTCAATAAAGAGAAAGTGGCCTCAAACAACCTGAGAAGGCTGCTATAGATTTTCGGGTAAGAAGACTATACCTGTGTGAAAGATCTAGGTGTATATTTCTGCTCTGACAAGGGCCCCCAATCACAGTCAGGAGCCAAAGCGTTATGGCAGATAAACTTTACTGGACGGATACCGTAGCCGGTACAATCTCCTGCTGCACTACCGACGGCAACAATGTACAGGACCTTGTCACCGACTTACAAAGCCCGCTGGGCATCGTGGTCGATGCAGCAGCTGGCAAAGTCTACTGGACCGATTACGGCAGCCACAAAGTACAGCGCTCCAACCTAGACGGCTCCAACGTCCGCGACCTAATCAACGGCGGCGGCGGCCCACGCTGCATCGTCTTACATTTACAAGACCAGAAGATGTATTGGAACGGAGTCGAATCGCGCGAAATATACCACGCCGACCTGGATGGCACCCACGTCGAAACCATAGTCACCGGCCATGGTGGCCCTTGCGGTTTGGCGCTGGTAATAGATTAAACATGCGCAAAGAACTAACACATCCAACGGAGGGAGGGTAGGGGGTGGTCCCAGAGCGGGTTTCAGTCCCCCTGTCCGCAGGACAGCGGACAGGGGGACTGACCTCGGAGCCCGGCAGGAGCCGGGCGAGCACCGAAGGTACGCCAACTCGAAGAGTTGAGCGCCATGAGCGAAGGACCACCCCCTACCCGACCGTCTCTACCCAGAACCAACCATAGATCTTTTCGAGGAGATCCCCCATGAAGTACGACGACATCAAACGAACCTTCGACTGCGAACCCACCCTGACCGACACCCAAGTCCTAGAATTTTGCAAAGAAGGCCACCTCTTATTACCCGGCGTAGTACCCGAAGAAATCAACCAGCGCACCCGCGACTACTTGGAAGGAAAAATACCAGCCAACCCAAGCTTCGTCCCCCCCGGCATGACCCAGGAAGACATGGAGCGCATTCGCGCCTCGCACGAACCCAGCACCATCTTTTTAGAGGATTGGTTTATCGAACACGTGTTACTCAACAAACAATTAGCCGGTGTCATGCGCGTCCTGCTGGGCAAGAACGTCGGCCTGCCGGTATTGGCCAGCCACCACAAAGTGGAATGCCCGGCAGATTCCCAGGGATGGCACCACGACGCCGATCGCGTCTTCGGTCCCGAGCTCAACTTTGTCGAAGTGTTCTATTTTCCTCAGGATACCCCAGTGGAGATGGGTCCGACGGAAATCGTGCCCGGCAGTCATATGCAACCGACGCAGCGCCAGCCCGAGGACAGCGGCATTATGAGCGATGGCCCGGCCGGCACGCTGGGCCTGCATCACCAGAGCATTTTGCACCGCCGGGGCAAATCTACGGCGACAGGCCTGCGCCATATGCTCAAATACAATTACTGGCGCACGACGCCGCCGCAGCGAGATTGGATTGTCGAAGAGGATTTTGATCTGCACACGGCCTACTACGGCGGTCACAATCAAGCGCAATACGTGGCACATATGTTTTATTGGATGTGCGGCAAGGGGGAGGATTACCGGATTATTGGGGGGCAGGGATGGCCGTGGTCGACGGCAAATCAGATTGGCCCGTCGTATGGGTTTGGGACGGAAGGAGGATATTTGCCCGATTGGCGCAAGGGCAATCAGGATGGTTACGGTTATGCGCGTTGATTTTGTGGAAGTGAGATGCATATGCGCCTTCTGGTCGTCGTGCGCACGCGATAAGGTTCTACCCAGGGCCGTGATCTTTAGGAATCTGAAATGATATCTGGACTATGGAGGTCCGGGGTGACTGAGGTGAAGTACCGGGTTGGCATTATTGGCGGTGGGCGCATGGGGACGCATCATGCTCGTGCTTATACGTTGCACCCTATGACCGAGGTGGTGGCTGTTGCTGACACGGATGAAGAGAATCGTCGGCTTTTTGCCCAACGCTTTGATGCGCGTCCTTATGTTGCTTTTGAGGAGATGTTGGCGGTGGAAAAGTTGGACATTGTAGGGGCTATTTTGCCGGTGAAGGTGCATGCGGATGCGGTGGTGGCGGCGGCGGAGTCGGGGGTTAGGGCCGTGTTCTGTGAGAAGCCGATGACGGCGGTGCTGGTCGATGCGGATCGTATGGTGGCGGCTTGTCAGCGCGGTGGTGCGATTTTTGCGGCGGGGGTGGTGCCGCGCAATTACCCGGAATATTGGCAGGCTCGCGATTTGGTTGATGCCGGCGAAATTGGTGTTGTCCAGAGTATCTATGTATGTGACAATAACGGGCAGGGGGGGTGTCACGGTATTAATCTGGCGTTGATGTTTGCCGGTGACAGCGAGGTCGACTGGACCATTGGTTGGGTCGGCGGCGACGCTTTTAGCGATGAGGATGGCGACGGCGCGCTTGCGGGCATTGGTGGGTATTTTCGTTTTGTAAATGGCATTGAGGTCTTTTGTAATAATAGGTCCAGCGTTAGACAGCGCGCTGGGGAGTCGGGCCAGGGTTTTGAAGTGGTGGGCACCCACGGCGTTATTTGGAACGATTACGATGGGCTTCATATGGCGCGGGCCCAGGATGGTTACGAGCCCGGCCAGCGGGCGCAGTTGCTGGAGGTTGAGGGGATTTTTGCGGACACCCGGAATATTCAGCCGCTTGGTTTTGACCAGGAGGGTTGGCGGTTGCCGACGCCGGGCATGCAGGCCAGTGTGGCGGCGCTGGTGGCGGCCTTGGAGTCGGGGCAGGCGCCGCGGATGAGCACGGGTCAGAGCTTGCGCCAGGCGCTCGAGATCTGCATTGGGTTGCGCCAGTCGGCGCGCGCCAAGCAGGTGGCGGTGAAGTTTCCGCTAGAGGATCGCAGTCTGGCTATGTACCCGGTACCGGCGCGCTGGAACTTCAAGAAGGAAGTGTACGGGCGGGAGGAATATATGGAACAATTGGCCAGCTGGACCAAACAATGATGGTCTCGCCGTAGCTCCAGGTTGGTTGCACTGAGTATTTCCAATGCCTAGCTGATATGCGCAATGTTATTGCCGCTGTAAAAATAAAAAAACTTCTAGACGCCTCTACAAACACTCACATTTTTTCCTCAAGTATATAATAAATAATTGTTTATAAGAGATTGTTTAGGACGATAAAAAAAATCCTAATAATCTCTTGACTTTCTTAGATAAGTAGTGTACTATTTAAATAGTACACTATAGCAATAGGACTGTTTTATACTTTATAACCGAAAGGAGGGAGGAGATGCCCCTCGATTTTGATCCCACCAGACCCATTTACCTGCAGATCATTGAGGCGGTCAAAAAACGGACCGCCCAAGGAGTCTATCAATCCGGAGGTTCTTTGCCGTCGGTGCGGGAAATGGCCAAGGAGATGGGGGTGAATCCCAACACGATGTCCAGATCTTATATGGAATTAGAGCGCGAGGGGTTCATAACCACCCGCCGCGGTGAGGGATCGTTCATCACGGAAAACGATGAACGCATCGACAGCGAGCGTCATAAACTGGCGCAGGTAGCGCGCGACCGCTTTATCGCGGAGATGCGCGACCTGGCTCTCTCACACCAACAGATCGAAGACCTGTTGCGCGAAATTCAGGCGGAGGTGAAACAATGATAGCAGTGGAGAACTTGTGGAAGAGATACCGCGGCGCGACCGCCCTGGGCGGGATTTCGCTGACGGTGGAAAAGGGTCGAGTACTGGGAATACTCGGCGAGAACGGCAGCGGCAAGAGCACGCTCTTCAAGATCCTGGCCGGCGTCGCCCACGCCAGCGAAGGCCAGGTGACCATCTCGGGGCAACCCGTTGGGGTCGAGACGCGCCGCATCACTTCGTATCTGCCCGAGACCAATCCGTTCTACGATTGGATGGGTGTAATCGAGCAACTCGAGTTCCTGGCCAGCTTTTATCCCGGTTGGGACATGGCCAAATCGCGCCAGCTCTTGGATCTGATGAATATCGATAGCGACAGGAAGGTCGGGACGCTGTCGGATGGGCAGCGGGCTCGGTTGAAGGTGGTGGCGGCTTTTTCGCGGTCGAGTCAATTGGTGCTAATGGACGAGCCGCTCGGCCGGATTGATCCGCCGTCGCGCAAGCGTATCCTGCAGATCTTGCTGAATGAATTTCGCTTCGGTGAGCAGACGATTCTGATATCGACCCACCTGGTGAGTGAAGTGGAAGAGTTGATAGAAGACGTGACTTTTCTGCGCAGCGGCGAGATCGCCCTCAGCGGCAATGCCGAAGAGCTGCGGCAGAATCGCGGTATGTCGCTGAGTGATATCTTCGAGGAGGTGGTAGAGTGAATACCTGGAAAACACTGTATCTAAAAGAAGTGAAAGAGAACCGCACCCTGTTTATTTTTTTGCTGGCGTCTACGGCCTGCCTCCAAATGGTCGCCCTGCTCTCGTTTGACGAGGGGCAAGTTGTGCCGTCGCCCCACTTTCTCTGGAGTTTTCTCCCGTACGGATCGTTTTTGATTCTGCCCTTTTTACTTAGCCACTCCTTCGCTCAGGAATTAAAAGGGCAAACGCACTATCTCTTACTCTCTCTGCCGGTATCGCGGACGCAGATCTTTGCGGCCAAGGTGGCAGCCGTGGTGACACTCAGCACCCTCCTGTTCATCCTAAACACCGCCGGCCTCAGCATGGTTTTTATCGGGTTGCAAAACCTTGCAGCGCGGGGATTGGGCTTGCAAGCCTCCTTGCCCACGGTAGACCTATGGGTTCTGGCCAGCATGTTCTATGTATCGGCCATGGCAGTGATGCTGGGCATCGCTAGCGGCATCGTCGGGCTGAAGCTGGTGGTGCGACGCTTCTCCGGACTTGCGGCAACAGCGTTTGCTATTTTTGTGCTGTACTTCTACTTCAGCACATTGGCGGACGTGCTGGCACTGCCCGCGGTATTGGGCACCTATGAGGCGTCGGTGTGGATTGACTCCACCAACCCAGACATGGTGCTGCGCATGGGAGAGCCAAAGCCGATAGTGGTGAATTTTATGTTCGTCGCCCATTCGCTCGTCGTTGGCCTGGCCGCCATGGGCATAGGGATGTGGCTGTTTGAGAAGCGCGCCGAAGCCTGAACTCAAGTTAAAAAAAGGACAAACAAAAATGAGAGCTAAAAAAGTCGTGATCGCTATTGTCGCAACTGTGCTCAGCGCCGGTCTGGCTCGGGCGGAAACTATAGAGGTTGAGATGGAGTCGGCCCGGGAAGATTCAGTTCAGCATCTCTTCAAACCGATGCAGCTCCGCTTCCTGGTTGGGCCACAGCTGACCGAAGGGTTGCCGCAGATTGCCTCAATAGAGAAGTTGCAGATTTTACAGCCGCTCCACGCCCGTTTAGAGTTTCTGGATTCGCCGGCGGAGCTGATCATTGTATTGGGACTGGATGGCGACGGGCAGGACATTGCATTCGCAGTTATCGATTCTACGGCACAGCCGCAGCCACTCGAGCTTACGAAACGTTATTTTGAGCGGATTCAAGGCGAGGCGCTCTATGCCGAGCTGACTGTGCCGGCCGCTGGTCAGGTGCCTGAGTTTCGGCTTGAGCTGCTGATAGACCGCGAACGCAATGCTGTTCTGCACCGCAGTCTGGAACTGCGGTTGGGCCAGGTAGAGATCGGGCCCAAGCGTTTTGCCCTGGCTTTGGTACGGGATCCTCGCTTTGCGACATATACCCTTCCCGACGTCGCGCACGGATTTAATCTTTACCAGCTCATGATCGATCTCGACGGCAATGGCGAATTTTTGACCCTAAACGACCGATCAAGGAAACGAGGCACTGCAAGACGAGGTTTTCGAGGTGACCAAGCCGTTTTTGGTTGATGGCCAGGCGTACAGATTAGCCGATGTGTCTGCGACAGGAGACCGCTTGGTGATCGAGCGCAGCGACCAAGCGGTGACTCTCGCCGTCGGCTTCGAAATGCCGAATTTCACCGCGGTAGGGCTCGATGGCAGCGTCATCGAATTAGCGGCGTTGCGCGGCAAACCCGTCGTCCTCAACTGGTGGCAGACCTTCTGTTCTCCCTGCGTCAAAGAAATTCCCGAACTCAACGACCTCGTTGAGAAGTACGCCGACCGCGGGGTCGAATTCCTCGCTATCGCTGACAACGAAGCAGCGGAGTTGGAAACGTTCTTAAAGAACAAGACGTTCGACTATGACATCGCCTTAGGCAATGAAGAAGCAGTGCGTATTTTTGGCCAGGGCTATCCGCGCCACGTGATTGTCGATGGCGAAGACAAAGTCGTTTACGATGTTCATGGGTACAGCAGCGGCAGCGTTGACAAACTCGACGCGATTATCGCTTCCTTGCTGCTAGAGCTTTGATGGCAGTTGGGGTTTTGCGGAAATCAGAAGACGTGATAGTGCAGGTACTACTACGGCCAGGGGCTCTCACCGTGCTGCAGGTGAGAGCCCCTGGCCATAAAATCCGAGGATCTTGCTCAGATATTAGACGTCTTCTTCCATCGCGCGCAAGTCTTTGTGGCGCGACGGATGGCGCAGTTTGGAAAAGGCGCGTTCCTTGATCTGGCGAATGCGCTCGCGGGTCAAACCCATCAGATCGCCTATTTGCTCCAGGGTCAGGGGTTCGTTGCCGTCGAGGCCAAAGTAGAGCTGGATGATGCGCAGCTCGCGTTGGTCGAGGTTGTTGAGCACATCTTCCAATTGCTCTTGGGTGGCGGAGCGCAAAATGTGGGCGTCGGGCGCTTCTTGGCTGGCGTCGACCAGCGTTTTCATCAAGCTGCGCTCGTCATCGTCCTGAAATTCTTTGTCCAGCGAATACACTTTGCGGCCGCTGAGCATCGTTTCGTGGACCTCTTCGATAGAGACCTCTAGCTCGGCGGCGACTTCTTCCATATCGGGTTCTTCGCCGCGTTCTCCGTCCAAGCGCTGGGATACTCTGGAGATTTTGTGTAATAGATTGATCTTGTTGAGGGGCAGGTGGACGGTGCGGACATCCTCGGCCAGAGTCTGCAAAATGGATTGTCTGATCCACCACACGGCATAGGAGATGAACTTGTATCCCCTGGCCGGGTCAAAACGGTCCACAGCAGTCATTAGGCCCATATTGCCGGCGCTGATCAATTCGCCCAGGGTCAAACCGCGATTTTGATACTTTTTGGCTATGCTGATTACAAAGAGGAGATTGGCCTGGGTCAGCTCGTCGCGGGCTGCTTTATCCCCTTTTTTGATGCGGATAGCCAACTCTTTTTCTTTTTCACGCACTAGAGGTTTGGATTTGGAGATATCGTTGAAATAGGCTTGTAGGCTGCTGTCCTCGTCGTTGCGGGCATTGTAACTCATAGCAGGGGAGTCCTTCCTGGCAGTCGGTTTTGTATGCGATTGGGGCAACCGTTTATGCTCAAAACAGATACAGGGCGATGTTAAATCTACATCGCCCTGTATTTTTTAACTCTAAAATTGCAATTAAAGCGCCGTTACGCTTTCGGCGGCAGGTCCCTTTTGCCCCTGGACCACTTCAAATTCGACTTGCTGTCCTTCTTGCAAAGATTTAAAACCCTCGCCTTGAATAGCACTGTGGTGGACAAAAACATCGTCACCACCTTCGCGCTCAATGAAGCCAAAACCTTTGGAGTCGTTAAACCATTTAACGGTTCCTGTTTCGCGATCAGCCATGCTTGTTATTCCCATTCTTCGAGTTAAGTTGAGCTAATACTAGCTCAAAATGTTATGCCCCCGTCAATGTACGGAGAGTCTAAAACATATAATATTGTAGCACAAAAGCAAGTGCGAATTTTAATAATTTAAGATATATTTATTATAAACAGTAGTTTACACGATTAAACTGCGATAGTAGCCAAGGAGCCGTTGATTGTGGATTCATTTCCACATGGTAAATCCTCCGTCTACCACCAGATTGTGCCCCGTGATATATGCCGATGCGGGCGAGGCCAGAAAGAGTGCAGCCCCTTTCAGATCGATGCCGTCCCGTCCCATGCGACCCTGGGGCGTGGCGTCGCTGTAGGCGTCGATAAAGGCCTGCGGCTGCCCGCGCTCAAAACCGCCAGGCGAGATGGCATTGACACGCACACCCATGGGCGACAAAAGTCCGGCCAGATCGCGCGTCATGCCGATGACACCGGCCTTGGCGGCGGCGTATTCGACGGGTTGGTCGCCTAGGCCGGTGTCATCGTACATGCGGCGGTCGCGGCCCACCAGAGCGGCGATAGAGGCGATATTGATGATGGAGCCGGACTGCTGTTGCGCCATAATGCGGCCAAAGACTTGGCAGGAAAACAGGATGCCGGTCAGGTTGGCATCGAGCAATTGTTTGATATGCTCGGGGTCGCGTTCAAAGAAATTGGTGGGGGTTAGTCCCAGTCCACCGCCGGCATTGTTGACCAGGATATCGACCTGTTTCTTCCATTGGTGGATTTGGGTGCCCACGGCGGTGACCTGGGTGTGGTCGGCCACATCTAGGGCGGCGGCTAGGACGTCGCAGCCGTGCGCCGCTTTAACTTTTTCTGCGGCCGCTGCGGCGTTTTTTAGGGTGCGCGAGGTGAGGGCTATAGAGCAGCCGGCGGCGGCTAAAACATCGACCATATCGTAGCCTAGGTCGCGGGCACCGCCGATCACTACGGCGGTTTTGCCGTGTAAGTCGTGCATATCTTTGCTGGTCATATGTCTCCTCTTACTGGAAAGGTCTCCCGTAGTTTGGATGGATTACTTAATATAGTGCGAGCATTTATAGATGGCTTCTTAAAAGCACAGAAAGGACTATCATGAGCGCCAAAGTTACCCATGTCGAACGTTTTATCCTGCAAGTTCCCTTTGTCGAGCGCGTGCGTCTGGAGATGGAGCGCGCCGGTATTCACACCTGGTCTGAGCTGGAGATCACTCGGGTGGAGACCGACGCGGGTATTGTTGGTTGGGGCGAGACCATCCAGAATTATACCTGGGGTCGCGTCCAGGCCCAGGAGCGCGTGGTGGGCAAGACGCCTTTTGAGAATATGTGGGATGATTCGCTGGGCGCTGGGTTGCAGATGGCGCTTTTTGACGCGGCCGGCAAGCTGGCTGGCGTGCCGGTCTACCGTCTGCTCGGCACCAAGTGCCGCGACTGGTGCCCCATCTCCTTTTGGGACCACGATATGTCGCCGGAGAAATACGAGATCGAAGCCAAAACGGCGGTCGAACTGGGTTATACTTGCATAAAGATCAAGACGCGGCCGTGGTTTGATGTGCGCGAGACTATCCGCCGCATAAGCGAGGCTACGCCCGACCACTTTCGCATCGACGCCGATTGGAACGGTTTTCTCAACAATGCTTCCAATGCTGTGCCGCTCTTGCGCGAGTTGGAAGAGACCTTTCCCAAGATCAAGATTTTTGAAGACCCCATTCCGCGCGTCGACGCGGCGGGCAATCGTTTTCTGCGCACCCAGATCCAGAGCGCCATCGCTCACCACTACGGCATGATCGGGCCGCGTGAGGGGTTGGAAATGGGCGGGGTGTGCGACGGCTGGATTTTGGGCGGCGGCGTCGAGCAGATTATGCGCCAGGGGGCCATCTCTGCTGCGGTCAATATGCCGTTTTTCCTGCAGATGGTTGGGGCCGCTCCCACCACGGCGCTGTCGTTGCACTTAAGTGCTGTACTGACTCATGCCCAATGGCCCACTATCACCTGCCACGAGCTTTACGAGCACAGTTTGCTCAAAGAGCGCATGCCGGTGGTGGGAGGTCACGCTCGCGTGCCCGAGGAGCCGGGTTTGGGAATTGAGCTGGACGAGGCAGCGCTGGAAAAGTACCGAGTTGAAAAAGCGGATCATACATTGCCGCGGCGCTTGATCAAAGTGATGCGGCCGGGCGGGGTCCACGTCTACTTTGCCAATTCTCAGCAGAAGTGGAGTTTCTTTGGCAGCGGCAACCAGCCGGTGGACGATTGGGGTTGCCACACGGTATTGGTCGACGACGACGGTAGCGGCGAGTTCGATGATTTACACCGGCGCGCCAGTGACTCGCCAGTGCTAACTGCAGCAGGTGCCTAATTCACGACTGCGGTAAGTAGTTTTCGAAGAAGCGCTGCCAGTTTTTGTAGAATACGTTGTCCAGGTCTGCTTCGCTATAGCCTCGCTGTTGCAGGATGGGGGCTAGCTTCTGGTAATCGGCCACGGTGTCAATGCCATCGGGGGTGCCCTCGCGGCCGCCCTGGCCGTCGGTATCACCGCCGATGGCTGCATGCAGTGAGTTGCCGGCCAGTTGGCAGACGTGGTCAACGTGGTCGGCAAAATCTTCGAGGGTGACTTCTTGGCGGGCGAAGACTTGGCGGCGCGTTGGCATCTCGGCCCAATCTTCCCAGCCTTTGTGGTAGAGCATCCACGAGTCCATGGAATGGCCGATAACGCCGTCGCGCTCGATGATGGCTTTGAGCTGGTCGTTGGGAAATTGGCGCTCGCCCGGAGACAGGGCGCGGCAATTCTGGTGACTGGCTACGACGCGCCCGGAGAACAGTTCGAGGGCCTGGCGCACCGAAGCGTCGGCGGCGTGAGTCAGATCGAGGATCATGCCGATTCGTTCCATCTCGCGCAGCAGGTCGCGGGCTGGGGGAAAGAGGCCGCCTTCGGTGCCGGTACCGGTGCCGTGGCAGTAGGTGCTGAGGCCGTAGTGGGAAAGGCTGACGACGCGGACGCCGGCTTCCCACCAATGGTGCACGAATTCGGGCCATAGAATGGAATCGGCCCCTTCTATGCCGAGCACAAAACCGACGGGCAGTTCGCTGTGATCCTGGGTCTTCTCCCAAGTGGTCATGTGTTCCTTTAGATCGGCGGCGGTGAGCAAGAGGCGTGCCTCGCCGTGGAGGTGCAGGATGCGGTAGTAGGCCAGTTGGGCCTGAGCTTGGGCGTAGGCGATGTCGCCGGTGCGGTAACCGACGGGATTGCGGTCGTCCTCGCGCCAGATACGTCCTACTACTTTTACCAAGGCGGCGGCGATGCGGCCGCGGCGCATCTCGGGCAGGGTGGCCAGGGTTTCGGCGTCGAGGCGATCTGGGTTGTTGTGGGTTTGGGGCGCGGCGCGTAGTTCGGCTAACGGCAGGGTGAGGTCGCGGTTTAGATCTACGGCCCCCTGTGCCATGGGATAGTCGCCGTCGAAGATCAGGCGGTTGTCTGCCGACATTCGTTTACCTCTTCTGAAAGTTATTCTTTGGCAACGGTTTCAATAGTGTCTTTGCGCAGCACTGCGTATACGCCCCGAGTGCCTCTGACATGGATTGCCGCTAATTTATGTTTCTGCTCCTCGGTTCGTCAAGTGTCGACTTCTTCAAGCGAGAAGCGCACAAACACCGCACTCAGTACCAGAAGATGATTCGCCGCTTGCTTGATGTTTATGTGAGCCATAATCAGTAAGGCAGTGGTTCAGGAGGGTTCGGAAATGCGGCGGGTAACGGAATCATCTAATTGTGGGGATAGTTGGAGAGCATAGCCGTGTTTGCTGATCATCACTTGAACGCAGGCCTGGACGCAGGATGAGCAAATATGGACTCCAGGACCCGTAATCAGCAGTTCGAGGTCCTCAATTGAAATTCCACAAAACGAGCATCGTAGATTTTTGTCGTTTGCTGGTATCGCCTTTGCCATGGGTATCTCCTCTATAGTTCTTGTTGGTCGCCAGCTATCTCGGCAGCTTGGATTTGAGTATCCAGATGCCTTGGAGGAGGCTGTTAGGGAGAGTTGGAAGGAATTCAAAAAGACGTATAACATTCTCTAAGCCGTAGCAAGTCCTTTTTTGCCATATTTCCGGTTTCCCCATTTGGCTTGTATAA
>Ga0114993_10001498_pt1 | contig 26865 bp, 33 predicted proteins | sample ArcticOcean_MG_C_FD_87042 | JGI IMG/M metagenome (GOLD analysis project Ga0114993, IMG submission 87042) | Marine microbial communities from western Arctic Ocean - ArcticOcean_MG_CB2_150 | ecosystem: Environmental > Aquatic > Marine > Oceanic | place: Arctic Ocean: Canada Basin | collected...
AGTGGTTTTGTAAGCTCAAGTTCCTTGGATAGTGTGCATTCTTATTAATAAGAATATTAGCGTTGACAGTATTTTTCTTGGGTGATACGATTCACTTCGTAAAGAATACCCTTCATAACGATTAAGCGTTGTCGTAAAAGGAGTTTGAAACTATGAATATAAGTGAGTTAGCAGCTGAAAAACTAAAGGATGTTCTTAATGAAGAAGGTGCTCCAGAAGCTTCTCTTCGTATTCTTGCCACACCTGGTGAAAACGGAGGCTTATCTTATATGATGACTTTGGAAAAGCAGGTTAAAGAGGAAGATTCCGTGGTGCATACTAATGGCGTTAGTATTGTTGTTGATAAGGAAAGCGTTTCTCTTTTGCAAGATGTAGAGATTGATTATGTTGAGGGGCTGATGCGTAGCGGGTTTGTTATAAGCAACCCTAATTTTGAATCTGAAGGTGGTGGTTGTGGTGGTGGTGGTGGTGGATGCGCGTGCGGTGGTCAGTGTGGTTGTGGCGGTCATTAGAGAATCAAAGTTTCTGCCTCGTAACGATTTTTAGATTAGGTTCCATTTAAATCTATCCTAAAATGCTTTATTTTTTGTATCTTACCGGTACTCCCATTTTTCATTTGATGATTTGGTAGGTTTAAAGACGACGTTGCTGTTAGCTTTAAGTCTAGGATTCCGTGGTTCCTTTTGCTTTCTGAGAAGGGTCATAATAGCTTTCTCATTAGGATTGGTTTTATTTATTGCTTGCGGTGAGAATAATATCGAGATGGCTTATGGCCAAATAACTCATGTGAAACCACGTTCGCTTAGCGAGATCGAATCCTTTTCTCTTAGGGATGCAACTGGGAAGTTATTAGTGTTTAAGACAAACGGTGACGTCGGGTTTACCCCATCACATATGCGTGACCATGGGTTGACTGGTCAGTCAGTTAGGGTTTATTACCGTATGCATGGTGGACAATTATTGGTTGAACAAGTTACTGACTAAGGGTCTGTTTGATCCAGAACTAGGATTATTGTTTTGGCTATTTCTTCATAGGAAGAGAAACCCTCGAATTTTGCAAACATACGTCCTTGACCATCTACTAGGAAAGTCCAAGGTTCAGTTGGTAGGTTCCACTCTTTTACTACAGGTGAGGGTATTCCTTCTGCATAGTTCCCCTTCATTTCGTGTGGATTTTCGTATATTTCCACGTGGATAGAATTTATTTTGTCTTCATAAACATTCTTTAGCTTTTTTATTATGTCTAATTGTGGTCCACAAGTAGTACTTGTACAGAAAGCTGGAGTTGAAAAATTTAGCAAGAGTGGCTTCTTGGTCTCAATTGCTTGAGCGATACTCATTTTATATAAGTCTGGATCGGGATTTGGATCTGAGGTTAATTGACTGAGCGAAGGAACTTCATGAGACGTTTTAGTTTTGGTTTTAGGTACTAGAGTGCCGACGGGAGTAGTAGAACTATTGCTATTAACTTCGAAACTAAAACGAGTAAAGGAACCTACAGATAATCCATCGGATGGAGATACTTCCGCTAGCCAGGTTCCTGAGTGAGGGAAATCTACATTTGTTGCAAAGATACCACCATCTCTATGGGGCCATTCGATGAACGGTGCAGTGAGAGTCTTATGTTGGATTGCCTTCTTTTTCCCAACATAAGAAAGAGAAAGTTTAGCACTAGATGCACGGACGATTGAGGAACGATCGTTAAGGAGTGCAAATGTGAATCTGTTTTTTCCAGTTGATAGATCCGTACTTCCTAAAACTGCTCGAAGCTTCAGTACTATAGGGGTGGTGAGTTGCCCATTCAACGATTTGTTGCTACCCATGCACCCTGTGGTTATTAAAACAATGAAAATAGATAGAAAGAACACTTTTGAAATATGGATCAAATAGAAACTCTTTTCGTGTTATCAGATCATTTATAAATAGTGATAGTAGATGGGGGTTTGTCTTTTTCCTGAATTAACTCTCAGGTTTGCAACGGTTGCTTTTTTCCCTGTAAATTTCCACCGTAGCGACCTGTAATCGTTGTTTACGAGTCGATGTAAGTTGTTTGGCTACTTGGATTGTCACGGCAACTATTGGAAAGGAAGAGAATATGTGTTTTGCAATCGTTTCTGCTACCGACTCAATTAGGTTATGTGCTTTACCTTCAACCACCTTCCTTACCAACTCATATAACTCTGAGTAGTTGATCGTGTCTTCTAAATTGTCTGACTCTCCAGGCACTTTGAAGTCACCGTGTATTCGGAGGGTTACTATGAAGCGCTGGCCTATACTTCTTTCTTCTGGATTGACTCCGTGGTATCCATGGAACTCCATGGATTCTAAGGTAAGTTGGTCAGGGTAGGATTCAATGCGCTTCAAGGTGCTCACTACGATATCTTTGCTCGAACTATCTATTGTGTGTTGCTGTTGCTTCTGCAATCGCTATCACATAGCGTGCGCGTTTGACGATAGGCACATCTATCATTTTTCCGTCAAGGGATGTTGCGCCTGAACCTCTTGACTCAGCTTCTTCAAAAGCTTCTATTACACGTCTTGCGTGTTCAATGTCCTCAAAGGATGGGCTAAAGGTGGCGTTGATCGTATCTATTTGAGATGGATGAATCGCAAATTTCCCTTTATATCCTAGTCGTAAACCTTGTTCGGCATCTTTTAATAATCCTTCAGCGTCACGAAAGTTTACATAAGGGGTGTCTAAGGCAAGTATCTGGGCGGCACGTGCGGCGACTGCAACCCGTGCTCGTGCAAATAGGACTTCTTCACCTGTTTCTGTACGCTTGACTCCCATATCATTGGTATAATCCTCCGCACCGAACCCTACAGCGACAATTCTTGGTGATGCCGATGCTATTTCGTATGCGAGCATTATTGCTTTTGCACCTTCCAACCAGAGCAAGAGTTTTGTATGGCCTATATCTAAACCATTAACGCTCTCTAGTGAGTCTAGAGTTGAGCATATTTGAGTAACATCCCAAGGTGATTCCACTTTCCCTACGGATATTCCATATACTTCAGGACAAATAACAGCAGCGATGTCATCCATGGTTAGCCCAGTGTCGATTGAATTTACCCTGGGAATAATTGCTTGACCTTTTTTAGCAAGGGTTTTCACAACGCTTCTAACGACCTCTCTGGCATGATCTTTTTCAGGGTACGGGACTGAGTCTTCGAGGTCGGGAACTAGGGCATCAGCTGGAAGCTCACCTACCTTGTCTAGCATGTCCTTTCGGTTTCCGGGAATAAACAGCAAACTTCTCAACGAGTTCAAGCAGACCTCCATGATAAGCAACGATAATTTTAATTTGAGCTAAGGAAGGTTAATTGGTTAAGATCAATGGCGATTATAGCATGACTCTTTTGGTTACTCATGTTCTTTTCGAGAAAAGGTCTATAATGCTTTGTAATTGATAAGGGGGAACATCGTGGTTTCGAGCATTAGCATAATAGGCGTAGATGGTATACCAGAGGTTGTTCCTGGCAATGACCTTTCCAAAATTATTTTAGAAGCATGTGAAGAACAGAGAACTCCCCTCCAACCGAAGGATATTGTGGTAGTCACTCAGAAGATTGTATCTAAAGCTGAGGGTGAAATTGTAGATTTGTCTACAGTTGTGCCGTCTGATTTTGCGTCTCGATGGGCAGATCGCTATGATAAAGATGCTCGAGTAATCGAACTAGCCCTTCAAGATAGTCGCCGAATTGTGAGGATGGATAGAGGCGTTCTTGTTACTGAAACCCAACATGGGTTTTTCTGTGTTAACTCAGGTATCGATGCCTCAAATGTTTCAGATAGAGATGCAGTAGTTCTACTTCCTAAAGACTCTGATGCTTCTGCTAGGCATATTAGAGATGGAATAAATAAACTATCAGGGCTTCAAGTAGCCATTATTATTACAGATACTTGGGGTAGGCCTTGGAGAAAAGGGGTTCTTAATGTTGCGATAGGGGTTGCGGGCATTGACTCTATACGAGACTATAGGGGATTAGTTGATGATTATGGAAGAGAACTTCACGGGACGGCCATTGCTGTAGTTGATGAGTTGGCTAGCGCTGGAGAATTGGTGATGGGAAAACTAGATCGTATACCAGTAGCAATAGTTCGTGGCTATTCTTATAAGTCAGCTAATGGTTCAGTAAGCGATATGATTCGTCCGGCAGATGAGGATATCTTTAGATAACCTAACGTTAAGTGCTTTCGGGCTTTTACGAACGATAATCAACACTTTCTTTGTTTGACACTCTAATCTACCTGTGCTAGGCTCGCCATCGTAATTCGTATGGATACGGGAGCTTGGAAAGCCAAGCTGAGAGGCCTCGCTTCTTCGAGGCGACCGCGAAAACCTGATCTGGGTAATGCCAGCGGAGGGACAGTAGATTGAAACAAAAAGGTCGCCTCTACATGTTGAGGTGACCTTTATTTTTATTGTAGGAAGTGAATATAGATGGTAGATGATCTGATTATAGGGGAAAGAAAATTCAAGTCCCGCCTTATCTTGGGTACTGGTAGACATCGTACAAATGATCAGATGGTTTCCTCAATTGAGGCATCTGGCGCAGATATGGTTACTGTAGCAATTCGTCGTCTTGATTTGGATAGCCCGGATAAAAAAAACATACTTGATTATATTGATTGGACCAAATACTTACTTTTACCCAATACTGCTGGTGCGAAAACCTACGAAGATGCTATATTTATTGCACACTTGGCTAGAGAGATGGGGCTTCCAAATTGGGTGAAAGTCGAAGTGATACCTGATTCCACCTATCTTCTCCCAGACCCTATAGGGACACTCAGAGCTGCTGAAATTCTCGTTAAGGATGGATTCATAGTTCTTCCTTATATTCATGCTGATCCTGTGCTAGCAAAACACTTAGAAGAGGTAGGATGTGCGGCAGTTATGCCACTTGGTTCAGCCATAGGTTCTGGACAGGGGATACACACATTAGAGGAGATCGACATTATTATTGAACAGTCAAAAGTTCCAGTCATAGTTGATGCTGGTTTAGGAGTTCCTTCTGACGCAGCTATAGCTATGGAACATGGGGCTGATGGGGTTTTAGTCAATACTGGTGTTGCACAAGCTCAGGATCCAAATCTAATGGCTCTAGCCTTTAAACTCGGGGTAAGTGCTGGTCGTAAAGCCTATCGAGCAGGGCGTATAGGAAAGAAACTTTATGCTGTATCTAGTAGTCCTTTGGAGGGTGTTGTAGGTATATGAATAACAATTCAGGTTCTCTTCTCGTTAGACCGACACTTTGTTTTGTCACGAATTTTAATGATCTAACTGAACGAGATCTTCTTTCGTTAATTCAGGATGCCGTTGATGGCGGAGTTAACATGGTCCAAATACGAGAGAAGGACTTGTCCTCTCAACACCTTCTTCCTACCGCTCTTGCAATAAAAGAAATTGTCAAAGATAAGGCACTTCTGATAGTAAACAAGCATGTCGATTTGGCCCTTGCATGCGGTGCCGATGGAATTCAGCTTGGAGAAGAGGCAATCTCTGTTGTTTCTGCAAGGAAACTTACAGAGATTAAATTGCTAATTGGCCGATCAGTGCACTCGGTAGGGAGTGCTCAGGAAGCTGAACGACAGGGGGCTGATTTCTTGATAGTAGGAACCATCTTTTCCACTCCTTCTAAACTTGACATTATTCCTAAGGGTTTAAACTTGTTAGAAGAGGTTGCATCAGCTGTTAAGATTCCCTTTCTTGGTATAGGTGGTATAGATAAGCATAACGCTGCAAAGGTCGTAGGTCAGGGAGCAGCTGGTGTAGCAGTTATTCGGAGCATCCTTGGAGCGACTGATCGGAGAGAGGCGGCTCGTGAGATTAAAGAGGAGGTGAGTCGCTCTTTTTTTGGTCGCGGGAATTTTGCGAGAAACAGATAGGGAAATCTTTGGTGTCGAATAGAAATGACTAACTTTGAGGAAAATACAGGCTTTGTGACCGTTACAGTTAATGGTAAGACTATTGGCGTTGAACATAAAAAATCTTTAGAGGTATTTCTTCTAGATTATCGTGTGGACACTAAGTTCGTTGCCGTTGCTTATAATGGAATCGTGTTACGTAAAGAAGAATTTAGCCGGACCGTTCTTCGTGATGGTGACAAGTTAGAAATTGTTAAGCCTGTTGGAGGTGGTTAGTTTTTAAAACGGATCGTTATAGGCGAAAGGCAATTTACTTGATGGGGTTTAAACTGATTGGAATTGCGATAATTTCTTGTTTTTTACTATATTTTTGGTCGGTTTAAATATAATTATTAGTAGGATAAAGCCGTGAATATGTATCTCAATGAACAACAAATCATGCTGCAAAAAACTATTCGGAATTTTTGCGAAAGAGAGGTAGCACCTTTTATAGCGAAACATGGTTTTTCAGGGGAATTCCCTTATGGAATCATTAGGAAAATTGGTCAGATGGGGATACCTGGACTTCTTTTTCCTGCTGAGTATGGTGGGAGTGGGGAAGACACAGTTTCCTTTTTGGTTGCTTTAGAGGAATTAGCCAGAGCTGATGCCTCTGTCGCTATTACTGTTGAAGTCAATGCAACCTTGTGTGGGAAGTTAATCCACAGATTTGGAAGCGAGGTGCAAAAACAGTTGTGGCTTACGCCTTTAGCTAAAGGGGAAATGATTGCTTCTTTTGCGTTAACCGAGCCTGAGGCTGGGTCTGATAGTGCTGCTATTGCTACGACAGCCGTCTATGATAACGACGAATGGGTGATCAATGGCAGTAAAAGCTTCATTACCAACTCAGGGACGAAGATGAGTGGATTTGTGATCGTTGCAGCTGTAACGTCTCACGATGATGCTGGGAAGGCAAGAATTAGTAATATTATCGTTCCAACAGATACAACAGGCTACTCAGTGGGACCGGCTTATAATAAGATGGGCTGGAAATCTTCCCCCACACACCCATTATATTTTCAAGATTGTCGCGTTTCTGCTAATAACCTCTTGGGACTTGAAGGTAATGGTCTTCCCCAGTTCCTTTGGAGCCTTGATATAGCAAGAGTCGGGATAGCTGCACTTGGGGTAGGCTTGATTCAAGCTTGCCTAGATAGAGCTTTGATTTATTCTGGGCAACGCCGTGCCTTTGGTAAAACTTTGAATGAGTTTCAATCAGTCCAATTCAGTCTAGCAGATATGGAGACAGCGGCTTATTTAGGGAGACTAGCTGTTTATCATGCTGGTTCGCTTATACAACGAGATCTTCCGTTTAGTAAAGAAGCTGCCATAGCTAAGTTGTTTACATCAGAGGCGGCACTTAAGGCTGCAGACCAAGCTATGCAGATTCATGGTGGGCTGGGTTTCATGGATGATGGCCCGATTGCTCGTTACTACAGAGACGCAAAAATCCTAACTATTGCTGAAGGTACTTCTGAGATACAGCGAATGGTTATTGCTCGGGAGTTAGGTTGTACTTAGAACAGGCTAAGTTTCAGCTTGGTGGGATTTACAACTGTTGATTACTGTGTTAAACACTTCCCAGTATTTAGGAGGTATTTCCAATGTCAGAGACACCATCTACGATTGATGCACTTCTTCAGGAGAACCGTGAATTTCCACCTCCAGTGGATTTTGCAAAGAAGGCTGTAGCGAATGATCCAGGGATTTATGATCGAGCTGCGAAAGACCCTGAAGCTTTTTGGGAAAGTATGGCCAATGAGTTAGATTGGTTCAAGCATTGGGAGAAGGTTCTGCAGTGGGATCCTCCTTCAGCGCAATGGTTTTTAGGTGGTAAGCTTAACGTGTCTTACAATTGTCTCGATCGTCATCTTAATGGGCCACGTCGTAATAAAGCTGCATTGATATGGGAAGGAGAGCCAGGCGATTGGAAGGTTTATACGTACTGGGATCTCCATCGAGAGGTCTGCCGTTTTGCAAATGCTCTAAAGGATCAGGGTGTTAAGAAAGGAGATAGAATTAGCATCTACCTTCCTATGATCCCTGAATTACCTATTGCCATGTTAGCTTGTGCTCGTATCGGTGCCCCTCATAGCGTTATATTTGGGGGGTTTAGCCCAGAGTCTATCAGAGATCGTGTGAATGATTGCGAGTCCAAAGTGATTATTACAGCCGACGGTGGCTACCGACGTGGCAGTGTTGTTCCGTTGAAAAGCAATGTGGATGAGGCCTTAAAAGAGACACCAACCGTTGAAAGAGTTTTGGTCGTTCGACGTACAGGTACTGCTGACGAGCTTATGCAATCAGGACGTGATATATGGTGGCATGATGCGGTAGAAGGCCAACCAACCAAATGTGATGCAGAAGCTATGGATAGTGAGGACATGTTATATCTTCTCTATACTAGTGGAACGACCGGAAAGCCAAAAGGCATAGTCCACACAACCGGTGGTTATCTTGTAGGTGCGTATACCACCACAAAATATGTTTTTGACCTCAAAGAAGATGATGTCTACTTTTGCACAGCAGATATCGGCTGGGTTACCGGGCATAGCTACCTTGTCTACGGTCCATTAGCAAATGGCACTACATCGGTTATGTATGAGGGAACCCCAGACTATCCGGACCGTGATAGGTTTTGGGCAATTGTAGAAAAATATGGATGTACTATTTTGTATACGGCGCCTACTGCAATTCGGACCTTTATGAAGTGGGGAGAGCAGTACCCTGAGCGACGGGATCTTTCTACTTTACGCTTATTGGGCACTGTGGGAGAGCCGATAAATCCTGAAGCATGGGTTTGGTACTGGCAAAATATAGGTGGGGGTCGATGCCCTGTTGTTGATACTTGGTGGCAGACCGAAACAGGCATGATTATGGTGACGCCATTACCTGGATTGACTACTCTTAAGCCAGGTTCAGCGACTAAGCCTTTTCCTGGTATTTCCGCGGAAGTGGTGGACGAAAGCGGGAATCCTGTCGCCCCTGGTCAAGGTGGGCTTCTAGTATTGACGAAGCCGTGGCCAGGGATGTTGAGAACTATATATGGTGATCCAGAGCGTTACGTTGAGCAGTACTGGAGCCGATTTCCAAATCTGTACTTTACCGGGGACGGATGTAAAAGAGACGAGGATGGGTATTTGTGGTTATTGGGCAGGGTCGATGATGTTATAAACGTTGCTGCTCACCGTATTAGCACGATGGAAGTAGAGAGTGCATTGGTGGATCACGAGTCAGTAGTTGAATCTGCGTCGATTGGTAGGAATGATGACGTAAAGGGGCAGGCGATTGTAGCGTTTGTTACATTGAAAGAGTCCGTTCAACCTTCGGATGATTTAGGATCGGAGTTAAAGCAGCACGTAACTAAAAAAATCGGTGCAATTGCTCGGCCTTCTGAAATCTATTTTACTGCTGAGTTGCCCAAAACGCGTAGTGGGAAGATCATGAGACGTCTTCTTAGAGATATTGCTGAAGGACGTGCTATTGGTGATACAACGACTTTGGCAGATCCTGGAGTGATTCAAATGTTGAAAGATAAGTATGGAGAAGAGTCAGAAGGCTAGCGGTATAACTACATTAAGGATCTTGGTTTTAGTTGAGTTGAGCTTTCTTGAACAAAGTATAGTAACTTAACTAGAGCAATATTATCTGAATATTTTTCCATAGGGGCTGAAGTTACTTTAAAATAATGATATTCTTCTATTCATCTTTGGTGAGGCAGAGGAGTTTTATTTACGTCTAAACATTTGGAGGTATTCCAATGGCAATTGTAGAGTTTCTTATCCCTCACTTTCAACGCCTTCATGAGAGTCAGGAACAGGCTATTCATGATTTGACTTCTGAAGAATTCTATTTTTTGCCTAATGAACATGCTAATCATATAGCCTTTACTATATGGCATTGCGTTCGTACTGAAGACAATGTGATTCGTTTCGTCTTCCAGAATCGACGTCCTACTATTTGGATTGAGAACCGATGGGACGAAAAGTTTGGACTGGATAGCATTGCACAGGGGACCGCTATGAGCCGTAATGATGCTGTAAGTGTGAGATTCGGGTCAGTTCAGGACTTTTCAGCATATATGTATGAGGTATGGAAATCTACTGAGGAATACATGGAACGGTTAAAAGATGATGATCTCGAGGAATTGGTCATTATAAAACCGAGAGGTGAATTTACTTTAGGGGATGCTTTACAGGAGATTGTATTGACGCATCAATTTTCTCATTTAGGAGAAATATGGGCGCTGAGAGGATTTCAAGGATTAAAAGGGGCACCGAGGTGATAAGTTTTTTTACAATATGTGTGCTAGAACTTTCAAAGGAAGGTTTTGCTCGATGATGAGCGGGAATTCTGAGTCTCCTCAAATCTTTGAAGGACTACGAGTTGTAGAATACACCGAATCTATATCTGGTGCATACTGTGCACGACTGCTCGGAGATGCTGGGGCTGATGTTATTAAAGTGGAGACCTTGTTAGGTGATTCCACACGTCTTCGTGGTCCTTTTCCTGGAGATTCTTCTGATCCTAACTTGAGTGGTCTCTTTCTATATCTTAATTACAATAAGCGTGGTATCACGGCAAAAATCGATAGCATCAAGGGTAGAGAAGTCATACTGAAATTGCTAGAAAATGCAGATATTTTAGTGTTGTCTGGGTCTGCCCCACAATTGGATCGCTTACAGTTATATTATTCTGATCTTGAAAAATTGAACCCTAGCCTTATTGTTACGGCAATTACACCGTATGGACTTACAGGCCCATATCGTGAGTATATGGGAGACGACCTGACCGCTATTAACCATGGAGGATTAGCGTATGTAACTCCTGGTCTTCCGGACGTAATCGCGGGTTCGGAGAACGAACCACCCTTGCGAGCCAACACATTTATTAGCGATATAGAAGCTGGTATTCAAGGCGCTTCTGCAACTTTACTTGCCATAATTAACCGATTGTTTACAGGTGATGGAGATCAGGTCGATCTGAGCGTTCATAGCGCAGTAGCTGCTATGATGACCTTTGAAACTTCTCAGGCTGTTTACAATGTTCCTAATAATCGTGAACCGAGAACGTTCGGTATCCAACCAAATGTTTATATGCCTTGTAAGGATGGTTATGTTGTTATTGCAGCTTGGATGCCTGCTTCGTGGAATCGACTTAAGAAAGTCATGGGAGATCCGGATTGGGCCGACTCAGAAGTGTTTATTGATCAATATGAACGTGCTCGTAACTGGGATGCTCTTTATCCCCTCTTACTTGAGTGGACTATGACGCAATCTGGAGAAGAGATACTCACGAAAGCTCGGATTGCAGGACTACCTGCTTTTCCCGTATATACTGTTAAGCAGATAGTTCAGTCTGAACATTTAAAAGACAGAGGTTTTTGGGTTTACTCTGAAGGATCAGATCATAAGGTTCAACTTCCAGGATATCCGGCTGTTATGTCTGAAACTCCATGGCGTTTCAGACGGTCAGCACCTAATATTGGTGAGCATACATCAGCAATATTGCAAAGTGAATTGGGTTACTCACAAAAGGATATTCATGCGATGGTTATCGATGGGGTGGTATAGAGGCTAGTGTATGAATCGTTTACCTCTTCAAGGCATTCGTGTCGCTGATTTCGGGCAAGTTATTGTTGTTCCATATGCGACACAATTCCTTGCTTGGATGGGTGCTGAAGTGATTCAGGTTGAGACAGAGACCCGAATGACTTCGCGTCAAACACCTCCGTTTTGGGAAGATGTTCGGGGAGTTAATCGAAGCGGTATGTATAATTTTAATAATACAACTAAGAAGAGCTGCACAATCAATTTGACAGACCCAGCAGGGGTAGATGTTGCCAAAAACTTAATTTCTGTCAGTGATGTAATGACTGAGAATTATGCGACGGGAGTTATGGGGAAATTGGGATTGAGCTATGAGGTTGCAAGGGAAATAAGGCCGGATCTTATATATCTGAGTGTGGGGGCTTTTGGAAGGACCGGTCCCATGAGCGATCTCAAGGGGTATCATAGTATTACGAATGCATTTAGCGGTGTTGCGGATGTTACTGGATATCCTGGCGGCCACCCACGCCTTCTTGGTTCTTTAACCCCGGATGTCACCTCATGTTTCTATTCTGTTTTGGCAGTCCTAGAAGCTATCTATCATAGATATCGTACCGGTGTAGGTCAGTTCATTGATATATCAATGGCTGAGTGCATGGTGACACTTATACCTGAAGCAGTAGCTGACTTCAGCATGAATACCAGGGTACCTGAACGTGTTGGAAATAGGGATAAAGATAAAGCACCTCATGATGTTTATCGTTGTAAAGGACGTGATAAATGGGTAGCCATCTCAGTTTCCTCTGATGTTGAATGGAACAATCTATGTGAGGTTTTGGGGAAACCTGAGCTCATTATGGATTCCCGTTATACTAGTGTACAGGGTCGCCAAATGCATGCAGAAGAGTTACGTGTTGCTATTGAGTCGTGGACTCTCCTTCATGACGGGTATGAGGTTATGCATTTACTGCAAAAAATGGGAGTGACAGCAGCTCCAACTTTAGATGCAGGAGAACTTATGGACGATCCTCATTTACAGGCACGCAATTTTATTGCATCTATTGACCATCCGGAGGTTGGTATAAAAATGAACTCTACAGTTCCTTGGAAAATGGACAGTTCACCATCTTTTCCAATAGAGCCAGCCCCCTTGTTAGGTCAACACAATTACGAAATCTTCCAAGACATTCTAGGGTTTTCTGTTTCTGAAATAGAAAGGTTGGCCTCCTCCGGAACCTTTTCTTGATGGAAGAAATCTTTCGTTGAAGTTTCCCATAGATCAATAATAGGTGTTAGTGTACAATGTGCTCTCTAAAGAAAAATGACAGTATTGAAGGACGCATAAATTGTTCTGTCGGTATATTAAGGGGGAGTAGCAAATGAAGGCTTTGTATGTATCTAAAAAAGGAGGGCCAGAAGCCCTAGAATACGGTGAACTTCCAGATCCCCTAATCGAAGACCCCATGGATGTGATTGTCCGAGTGCGTGCTGCAGGAATGAATCGTTTGGATGTAATGCAACGGGACGGAAGCCATGGTGCAACACCACCAGAGTATCCTTTTGTTACTGGAAGGGAATTTTCAGGAGATGTGGTTGAGGTAGGATCTCAAGTCAGTCGATTCAAGCCTGGAGATCGAATTTACGGTTCAGCAACCCGATGCTATGCTGAACTTACAAGAGTTCGTCTTGGTGGGAGGATTCATCAAGATGCTGCGGAGCAGATGCCCGAAGGTCTCTCCTATGAGGAAGCCGCGGCTATACCTACCTCAGCTTCGATGGCTTTCCACATGCTTCACTGTGACGGAAAGATTCGATCTGATCAAGATGTGTTGATTATGGGAGGAAGCAGTGGCACCGGTGTTTATGGAATCCAGTTTGCTAAAGCTGCTGGCGCTAGAGTTATCGCTACTGCTGGAAGTGATGAAAAACTTGAAAAGGCAAAATCCCTTGGAGCGGATGAAGTGATCAACCATCGTGAGATCCCAGAGTTTTCCCAGCGAGTTCTCGAACTAACTGATGGGCAAGGGGTAGATTTGGTTTTTGAGCATATCGGAACACCCGTATGGAAAAATTGTTGGGCAAGCCTAAAGCGTCGTGGTCGGCTAGTTATTTGTGGAGTTACAGCGGGGCATTGGGTTTCGTTGCATCTTGGTCAACTATGGAGTAGAGAGATGAGCGTTATCGGTTCAACAAATTATCCCGAAGAAGACTTTGAAGGTATCGATGGAATGGTGCAACGAGGACTTCTCCGCGGTATTGTAGATTCTGTGTTCCCACTCGAAAATACTGGTGAAGCGCAAGAAAGAATGAAAGCAGGGGATTTCTTCGGAAAAATCGTCTTAAAGGTCTCGTAAATTATAAGAATTATACCCCTCAGGATAACTGGAGGAATGTATGGGTTTCACTACTGTGATAGAGGAGAAAATGGATGGTGTATTGACCGTAACGTTGAATCGTCCAGAAGCTCTCAATGCAATGAATGCCGAGATGCTCAAAGAAATGCATCAAGTGGTTGCAAGCGTTAGAGATGACCAGAAGATAAAGGCTATGGTTATACGTGGAAACGAGAGAGCTTTTAGTGCTGGGGGAGATCTGAAGTTTGTTCAAGAGATCCTTAAAAACCCTAAGGAATTTGCAAATTACAGAGATCAGTTATACGGGGTGTTTTTTGCGTTGGAAGAGTTGCCTGTACCAGTTATAGCTGTAGTGCGTGGGTTTGCATTGGCTGGTGGATTGGAATTGGCTATGGCATGTGATTTGGTAGTCGTTGCAGATGATGCGGTATTAGGGGACCAGCATATCAATGTTGGTCTTATTCCGGGGGGAGGTAATACTCAACGGCTTCCACGTAAGCTGGGTATACAAAAGGCATTATATCTTATGTTTACAGGGGATCGTCTTTCTGGCAAGGAGGCCGTCGAATGGGGATTGGCCTTCAAATCGGTACAACCAGAAGATCTTGATAAAGAAGTCGAGGTGCTCTTAGCTTCTCTTCGAAATAGGAGCCGTCCGGCACTTGAAGCTATAAAAAAGGCTACATATCAAGGGTTGCAAATATCAAATCTAAAAGATGCTATTAGGCACGAAACCCTCTCGTTTACAGAGTATATAACAACATCAGATCATCCCAATCAGGGTGTCCAGGCTTTTATGGAGAAACGAAAACCACAATTTTAGCCTTGGTTTTTCGATCAATTCATTTTGGTCGTTTTCGGTTTGGTTACGGACTCACCTCTTTTACAAAACCCGTTAATAGTTCGTTAAATTTTTTGGGGTGTTCCCAGAAGAGTAGATGTCCGCTATTTTCGAATATTATTGTACGAGCGTTAGGCATGGATTCTGCTAATTTAGGATCGCTCGGGTTATCCTTTGGTATGCAGTTTAAAGTGGGTATTGTGACTTTAGGCAAAACGGATTCAAAATCCGTCTGATAAGAGTCCTGAATTATTGAAAGATAGACACCTGTTGGTGTTTTCATCATCTCGCATGTCATCCAGTGTAAATCTTCCTCTAATGGAGGAGTAAAGAAAAATGACAGTATTCGATCCCTATGAGTCTGATATTTTTTGCTTCGAATCCCACTAAGAAGTTTTTGGAATGGACCCTTCTGAACAAACCTTTTAGCTGGTTGATCAATGTCTATGAATCCTGCTAGCCGTTCGATACCGAACTGACGTACGTAACTGAACAATACTGCCGTGCCTAGTGACCAACCAACCACCACAACATTTTCCATTGATAAGGTTTTCATTAGGTATGCCATGTCCTGTCCGTATTGGGTCAGGTTGTTGCCTTCATCAGTTTTACCTGAACTACCATGGCCTCGGAGATCGTACGCAACGACACGGTGGTTACGAGACAATTCCGGTATCTGTTTGATCCAGAAGTTAGTGTTTGCTGCACCTCCATGGATAAGGAGTATGTTCGCTCCATCACCAACATCTTCGTAATAAATCGGTACTTCATCGGGCGGAATTATATAAGGCATAGTTTTTCTCCCCGCAATTGGTAGAACTGTTAATCTTTTTTCTGCAGAAACGCAAGGGCTGTTTTTGTAAACTCATCTGGTGTGAAGTCATGTACTCCTCCAGGAGATTCACTGAATACTTTCAAGGTAGATCCTTTGATCCCTTTATGGGCTTTTTCTCCATCGAATCTTTTCATGTCACCCGATCCGTACATGAGTAATGTTGGAACTTTTACCTTTGGACCTGCTACTTGCATATCGTATCCAGTATTAGCATTTTGGCACAACCTTATCCAAAGACGACTCTTGCGTTTGATTTCTTCTCTTTTAGTCCAGGTTTCTCTATTCCAACCAGGATAATGCACTAATGCTTCCTCATATGACCACATTGGTGGAACCGGTATATCATACGATGTGGTGTCAGTATGTTGGGGTTTAAAATTCTTCTCAAAGAATTTTAAACCTTCCTTTTTATCCCAATAAGGCATGCCGTCTAAAACCATTTTTTTTACCTTTTCGGGATACTTTCCTGCTAGGTCGACGGCTATCATAGCTCCTGAGTGATCTCCAACAAGACTAACCTGATTGATTTCAGCGTTAGCCATAATGTCTATAACTGCGTCGGTGAAATCTTCTATCGTATATTGTCTTGATGGTACGTCAGAGTGATCATAGCCGGGAAGGTCAATGTTATAACAAGTAAAATCCTCGGCAAATTTGTCGATTACGTTTCTCCAGCTCCACCCGCTCATTCCAACGGCATGCATAAAAATAAGTGGTTCACCTTTACCTCTCTTGTCGTAGTACACCTTGCCATCTTTTCGAGATACATAGTGTCCCGTATCTTCTTCCATTTAGTCACCTCGTTATAGTAATTAGTTGTACCATACATATATCAGATCACAGGGCTTTTAGTATAGTGTACGATGTCACAACCTTTGGTGCAGTTTGTGGGAGGCCATTATGGATTACAAGACAATTATATTTAAGAAAGCTGACAGAATAGGCTACATCACATTAAATCGTCCAGAAACCCTTAATGGAATAACCTTTGAGATGATGGGAGAAGTTAATCATGCTGTCGCTGATGTCCGAGATGACCATCAGATAAAGGCGTTGGTTATTACAGGAGCTGGTCGTTCATTTTCTGTTGGTGCAGATATAAATCTTCTTAAGGGAGCTTTTGATAAACCTGTTAAAATGCGTGAATTCTTGGAGACCATTAACCAAATGCTATTCAATATAGAGAAGTTGCCAATGCCTGTTATCGCTGTAGTCAATGGAATAGCAAGAGCAGGAGGGTTCGAGCTCGTTTTATCTTGCGATATGGCTATTGCTTCAGACAGTGCCAAAATCGGTGATAACCATACCAATTTTGGTGTTATGCCGGGAGGCGGTGGTACCCAACGGGCGCCACGGAAGATAGGGCTACAACGCGCTTCTGAGCTTATATATACAGCTAAATGGTTAAGTGGGAAGGAAGCGGTTGAGTATGGAATAGTTCTTAGATCAGTACCATTCGATGAACTGGATGAAGCCGTGGAAATACTTTTGAGAGATCTTCGAGATAAGTCTCGAGACTGCTTAGGGTTTATAAAGAAGGCTATAGTTGAAGGTGCACAACTATCCTTAAGTGAGGGAGTAAAACTAGAAATTGACAGTTTTTTGGAATATCTGGAAAGTTCTCCTGATATGAAAGAAGGATTTGCTGCATATAATGAGAAGAGGAAACCTTCATTTGCATGAGGATAATGGATGTTTCCGGTCACTTGTACGAACTATAATATTGCGATACGATTTGTTCCGTTTTATTCAATAGGATTTCATATGAGTACGATTTCTGAAATTACCGAACATTACGTAGCTCGCCAAGAGGGTGGCAGAGTGTATTACTACAAGTTAGGTAGAGGTACACCGTTGGTGTTTGTTCCTGGGGGCAGTGGCCGAAGTTTTAGGAACGTCACTCATAATTTCGCAACTCATTTCACCTGTTATGTTCTAGATTTACCTGGCGCAGATAGGTCAGATTTACCACGGTCTTGGATAGCGACCAAAAATTGGACCGTTCCACATTATACAAGGGCTATATTGGAAGTTCTCGATCATATAGGAATTCAACAGTGTGGCCTTATCGGTGATCATACTGGCGCTATGATAGCCTTAGATATAGCAGCAAATCACCCTGGTCGTGTACAAAGATTAGTATTAGACAGTTTGCCGTATTGGGACTTGCGGAAAAGTCAGATCGTGTGGGAATCTTCCTACAAACATCAATATACTGATGTTGACTCATATGATGTTCCTGTTTCTTCTCTTTTACCTTCTTTGGAACGAATGAAAGAAACTGAACCGGACCTTACGTTGGAAGAGTGGCAAGTTCGTGATGAGCTTATCCGTCGAGATCGTCGCTGGCACTATGTTCACATGTACGCAAATAGTCACTTTGATACCGAGGCCTTGGGGCCAAAAGTGAGAGCACCGACCCTTCTGATATATGGGGAACGGGAGGTTCGGAGACGAGGAGAATTACATGCTTTAAATGGTATAAAAGGGTCCATTCTTGAGGTTGTAGAAGATTCTCCAAAAAAAGGTGTTGCAACAGGTGGATCGCATCGATTTCAACCTGATAAGTTTAGTAACCTAGCACTAAACTTTCTTCTTAAAAGCTAGTATTCAATATTGAAAGGGAAGGTGTATTTTGAGTACAACTATGGGAACTGATCATTATGTGTATCGTGACGATGGAAAGGTTTATTACAAGAAGATAGGTGATGGAGCTCCAGTTCTGCTGATCCAGGGAGCAGGTTTGGGCGGATGGGTTTGGAGAGAAGTTGTTGGGCCACTCGCGGAGCAATTTACTTGTTATGTTTTGGACTTACCTGGGTACGATCGATCAGATACTCCTCCGCGACGTTATTCAGTTGAAGACTTTGCTCAGGCTGTCTTGGATGTTATGGATAGCGCACAGTTAGTCTCAGTGAGTACAATTGGTGCTCATACCGGAGCGATCATTTCGATCGATATGGCTATTTCTCATCCCCATAGAGTTAAAAGTATGGTTATGGATGGGTTGCCTTACTGGAATAAAGAATCCGGCAAGCTTGTCTTTGAGAAAGGTATCTCTCTTGGTTTTACTGATACAACCTCATATGATGTTCCGGTGGCTCCTTTGCTTACGTGGGAGGAGGCCTTGAATAAAGAACCGAACCTCGATAGAACGGTTTGGGAAGAGATCAGTGAGCTTCAGAGGAAATCTCGTCTTTGGGGTAGGAATACCTTAGAAGCGGCCACAAGCTATGATATGCAAGAGGCTGGTCCCAAGGTTAATACACCTACACTTGTCTTATATGGAGACGGGGATGCTATCCGGCGTGGTGAGGAAAGGGCACGAGCAGGTATGAAGCAGACGATTTTTAAAATTGTTCCAGATTGTCTAGGCCATGTGTATGAGAAGCAGCCTCAAGAATTTGCAAAATTCACTAAAGAATTCCTCACCCTAGGAACATAAATAATTAATCATATATCAGTTGCTCTTAGGTGCAATTGATATATGGTTAGTAGGGAAATCAATTTCCAAGAAGGAAATCTAGCGCTAGTTTCGTGAATTGCGCTGGCTGATACTCATGCACTGGACCTGGAGATTTTTCTACGACCTTCAATGTGGTGCCAGCAATGCCTTTTTCTGCCTGATTCTCGCTGAATCGTATTCTTTCTCCGTCACCGTTAAGGATTAAGGATGGCGATTGTACCTTCGGCCCTATGGATGTCATGTCGAAAGAACATATAGATTCAAAAGTTAATCGCGACCAGTATCGGCTTTTTCTATTAATTTCCTCACCTTTTTCCCAGCGTTCATAGCTAAGGGCAGGATTACTGACTGATGCTTCTTCCCAATTCGTTTTCCCAAAGGTAGGACGGTCGAAAGATGTGGTATCAGTAAAAGCTTTGCTGACATGCTCTTCAAAGTAGACTTCACCTTCATTTTTATTCCAGTATGGCATCCCGTCCAGCACCATTTTTTTTACACGCTTTGGATATCTAGCGGCTATGATCACTGATATCATTGCTCCTGTGTGGCTTCCTAGGATATGAGTTTCCTTTATAGTTGCATTATCCATAACATCAAGAATTGCTTGGGTATAGTCATCCACAGAGAATTGTCGTTTCGGAATATCAGAATGATCATATCCTGGCAGATCTACGTTATAGCATGTGTAGTGTTGGGAAAAATCATTAACCACCTTTCTCCAACTCCATCCACTTATTCCTACAGGATGGAGTAGAAGTAAAGGTTCTCCATTGCCGATTTTTGCGTAGTAAACGCGTCCTTCGGGTCGAGATACATAGTGGTCAGTTTGAATATTTTGGTTTGTCATATAAATACCTCTCGATCTGTTAGTTCGGTAATGTTTGAAGGAATTCAAGTACTCGAGCTTCGAATTCTGGCGGGTTATCGCCTATTACAGTATGACCAGCTTTTGAGATAGTGACTGTTTTACTGTTTGGAATAGTTTCTGCCATGCGATTTGCAACACTTTGACTAAGAATAGTTGTGTCTTCTCCTCTAACAATGAGTGTTGGGCAACCAATACTTCTGATGTATGTCCATCTCTTTTTAATCAATTCTACTGGATCTTTGAGGTTAACTGTATTTCCATCTACTTTTTGATGGCGTCTGTCTGTTTTCCATGTCCAGTCCCCATTAGGTAACTTGCGAAGGTTATGGCTCATGCTATGTTTTAGCATTTGTCTTGGACGGCGAGGATTGGATTTCGTTTCCCTATCCACAAATTTCGCTATCGAATTAAGTCGATTTGTTGACATCGTAAAGTCTCTAATTTTCCTTTTACCTTTTATTAATATCTCGGGTCCAATGTCTACAATGACCAAACCAGTTAATTTGGTCCAATGCTTTGCTGCGTAAGTATATGCATTGGTCCCCCCCATGGATAGTCCGATAAGAATAAAATTATCCAGCTTTAAATACTCAATAAACCCCTCAATATCTTTTTGATGTGCTTTGTCGGAATAGTCTGAAATTGGTGACCATTCGCTATCTCCATGACCACGTTGATCTAGTGCGTAGATGTGGTAGTCATTGCTAAGACAAAGAGAGAACAAATCCCAAGTGTGTGCTGTTTGTCCACCGCCGTGCAAGAGAAGCATTGGCTTTTTGCCTTGGTTATCCCAGTCAAGATAGTGAAGGCGAAATCCATCTATGACAACATGCTTGCTTTTAGGCTTGACTTCGTTGTCGAATTTTAACCCCCAAGCTCTTGCTGTTTCGTATAGATCAAACTCAAACATAGATTCCTTTCCTTTAGGTAAGTTCAAGATAAGCCTTTCTCAAAGCAGATTATCAATTGTACACATTTTACACGTTATTCCAATATCCTTAATTAGATTGAGGGTAAAATCAAAAGGTCTTTACAGGCTTATATTGAACGCGTATTGTGAGTGATCCAACCTAGTTCTTGGATATATCAGTCGAGGGTTAAATGGTTCCTGCAGATTCCACCAGTCGCCGAAAGATATTTCATGGTTGGTATATTGTTGGTGTAGCCATTCTTTCGAATGCATCCGCTAGTATCGGGAATTATGCTTTTGGTCTCTTTATAGACCCCATGGGACAGAGCCTTGGATGGAGTCGGACTGCTATGTCCTGGTCATTAACCATACGATCACTTCTTAGTATGATAGTAGCCCCTGTTCTTGGTCCGTTTGTGGATCGTAAACATGGAGCAAAGTCTATTATGGCGGGAGGAGGCGTGGTTCTTGGGGTAGGATTAATATTGATCTCAGGAGTTCAACATCTCTGGCAGTTTTATCTCTTATTTGGAATAGCATCTGGAGTTGCAACTGTTGCGGTCGGTCCGCAGTTGGTAACACCAACGATTATTTCGAAATGGTTTATTCGGAAACGTGGCAGGGCTGTGGCTATTTCTACCGTTGGAAATAATGTGGGTGGAGTCGTTTTTATACCTCTTGCTGCCTATATTATTTTAAACCACGGTTGGCGCGCTGCCTGGTTGGTTATTGGTGTCCTTGCCTTTGTTTTCATTACTCCATTGAGCCTTCTTTTTGTAAGACGGATGCCGGAAGATATTGGGCTGCTACCTGATGGTGATGTTTCGAGAGAAGAAACTCAATTTGCTGGAACGACTGATAGTGGAAATTTGCGTATTGAAGACGATTGGCCCTTAAAGGATGCTATAAAGACGCCGACGTTGTGGCTTATCGTGATTGCATGCACTCTAGGTGGAGTAGGGTTTGGTGGACTTCCTGTTCACGTAATTCCTGCTTTGGTTGATAAGGGCTATTCTCTTTCTTATGCCTCTGGTTTGATTACGCTTTTTAGTTTTTTAGTCATTGTTTGTAAGCCGGTATGGGGATTCCTTGGAGAGAGGATTCAGGTACGGTATCTCATGATGGCCTCTTTTCTTATAGCCGCTGCGGGAGTAGGGGTTCTAGTACCAGAAGATATCGGTTCTTATGTACTCCTATTTCCTGTTGTTTACGCAGTTGGGATCAGTGGGTATCTTCCCCTGATGAATGTTATATGGGCGGATTATTTTGGTAGAAGCCATCTTGGTGCGATCCGTGGGTTAGTGATGCCTATTACCCAAGTTAGCATGGCGTTCAGCCCTGTGGGTACAGGATATATTTTCGATACGAGAGGCGATTACTTTGTGGCGTTTATTATTTATATTGTCTGCTATGTATTCTCTACCATGACTATCTTCTTGGCTCGTAAACCGGAAACTCGGTCAAGTGCTTAGTATTCTAATGGTTAAATGCCATTTATAAATAGGGAAAAAGTTTACTTATTATTTTCGTTGTAGATTAATTTGGGTTGGATAAAAGAGAAAAGGCCGATCAGGATTCCTGATCGGCCTTCGGTTTAGCTAATGATTCGCTTATGGTTTGTGGCTATGCCTTTTTCATTAGGCGAAGACCTAATGTAACCATCCAGATCGTGGTTATAACATAGGAGATTGCGCCTATATTATTCATCATTTCCAGAGTGGATAGATCTCGACCTCCAAGTATAGAGGTTATGAACCCAACTGCTGAAGCAACGGCCACTATTAGAGCCAAAGGCTTATTTGAATCATCTCTGGTTGAGACGCCTAAGCTTATGCATAGGAAGGCTAGCCCAGCCAGCATACCCGAAGATATATTAATCCCTAGGGCTGCCACATAAAGAGCTCCTACCGCTGCTCCTGCACTTCCCCCAGCTATCGTTGTGGTTAATGCAGTTCCTATGATCCAGCCTACAGTTGCAAATAAGAGAAGAAGTGCTCCTAATCCCGCTAGAGCATCTCCATTTCCTCCGCGAAGGCTTTCTCGTAAGGTGCGCACTCCGTTTAGAAGTAGAATCAGTCCGACCACTAACAAGATTCCTGTTATGGAAGCCAAGTCACTGTTACCCATTAAAGCCATAATAGAGGCTGCAGCATTGGCAGGGTCGGCATTGTCTGTGATCGGTCCTCCAGGACGTATCAGATAACAGATTAGTGCTAGAACTGGGCCAACTATTAGTGACAGGCCACCAAGTTTGTTTACAGATATTGTTCCCATGAAAATTCCTCCTTGGTTATGGATCATCAACCAAACTCATAAGCATTCTACTACAGGTTGTCTACTCTAATAAGTAAAAAGTAAGTAAAAATGAGTAATATAAGCAAAATATCTATCCAGGTAAGGTTTTTTAGAATTATATTAAGTCAATCCATATGGCTTCATCAGTTGTGTAAATGTGACATTTCCAGATTTCGGAGTGAACCGTTATACTGGTGTAGAAATAAATACTGTCTGTGGCTTTCGTTATACCTAAAGGTCAGTATAAAATGTCTACTCTATCGATTTTAAGAAAAATAAAGAAACTCGTGCTAGTTTCTTTAGGACTTCTCTTTCTTGGGTTAGGAATCATTGGGTACGTGTTGCCAGGTCTACCAGGAACTATCTGGCTTATTATTTCAGCGACTTTTTTTGTTCGGTCTTCTGAACGCCTTTACAGATTTGTAACGAGAAACCGGATTTTCGGCAGCCAAATCAAAAACTTTCTTGATACTGGTGCAATGCCTCGTAGAGCAAAAGTGATGGCAGTTTCTTTCATGTGGCTTTTTTCTATGATATCAGTATTGTTTGCGCCCTATGGTTGGCTGTTTGATTTGCTCATCATAGCTTTGGCTGTTGCGGGAACTATTTATGTTCTATCTCGTCCACACCGTACTTCGACCAAATGATTATCATAGTTGACTGAACCAGGGAAGTTCATATGCTTAAGAAGCGTAGACTTGGGCGAACAAACTTGATGGTAACCGAACTTGGCTTTGGGGCAATGGACACCCCCCAAGTTGAAGAAGGGTATACCACTTTAGAATTAGCGCTCGATCTTGGTGTTAATTTCGTAGATACAGCGAGAGAGTATGAAGGTAGCGAATACTTGATTGGCCGCATGCTTCGCGAGCGAGGTAAAAAAGATTTTTATGTAGCTACAAAAACCTTTAGTCGTACAAGGGATGGTAGCCAGTATGATGTCGATCGAAGTTTGCGCGTTTTGGGAACAGATCTAATAGATCTTTATCAACTCCACGATATTTCTTCTGAAGAGGCGTGGAATCAGGTAATGAGTGATGGAGGTGCTTTGGAAGGTCTTCAGATCGCAAAATTTCGTGGATTAATTAGCCATATTGGTATTTCATCACACGATTTAAAGATTCTTGAGAAGGCTATAATTTCTCAAGAATTTGACACGGTTATGCTCGAGTATTCTGCGTTCTATCAAGAAATGGAGGAATTGATTCCTCTTGCGCGAGAAGCCGATATCGGAGTTATTGTTATGCGCCCTCTTGGTGGTTCAGGTAGAACGAGCAGTATCCGTGCTAGGATTTCTAGAGGAGAGGTGTCATTGACTCCAGCTATGCTGCTCCAATATGTACTTTCACATCCTGATATCTCTGTAGCAATACCGGGTGTACGTTATCCAGATAGGGTAAAAGAGAATATCAAACTTGCGGAATCGTATAATTCGTTTGATGAATTCCAAAGACAGAGATGTTGTGAAGAAGCTTTCAAGCTTATTTAATTAGATTTGCTAGGAGTAAGCTGGATTACCTATAATAGAATCATTATCCTTCTCTATTCAGTTGAAGGTTTAAATTTCCGTGAACTTAGTTAATTTTATTTTCCTTGATTCACGAATTAAGATTAAAAAGACTCACCAAATGTCAAAGAATGAGAAGGAAGGAGGAATTATACTTGGATATGCAATCAGGAGCACTAATGGCCCTTGTTCTGGGCTTTCTTCTAGGGCTTAAACATGCTACTGATGCGGATCATGTGGTGGCCGTTTCAACCATTGTTAGTGAAGAACGGGATATATGGAGAGGGGTTTGGATAGGTGCCTCTTGGGGACTTGGACACTCTACCCCATTGTTGTTGATTGGTGTCGTGATTTTGCTGGTCAAAGAGTCAGTACTCGATCGTTATAGAGACGTTGCTCCCATGCTTGAACTATGTGTTGCAGTTATGCTTGTTGCTCTCGGTGTACAGGTATTTTGGAATCTGAGAAGGGGCCAACTTCATGTTCATCACCATACACATGACGATGATACACATCTCCATATCCATGCCAGCCATGAACTTGATACTGATTCTGTGGTACTTAGACCACACCGTTTAGTGAAGAAAGGCAAACCATTTTTCCGTACTAAATCTTACTTAGTGGGGATTGTGCATGGTCTTGCAGGTAGTGCTGCGGTGATGCTTGTACTTCTCCCTGAAATCGAACTCTTTTGGGTCGGTATTGGGTATTTGGTTCTTTTTGGTGTTGGTACGATGCTCTCAATGGCAACCGTGACCCTTGTAATAAGCATACCGTTTGCGATGAGTGGTAGTTTTGCCCGGGTAAATCGTCTGGTTGCTGGGATCGCGGGTCTTGGTAGCGTTACATTTGGTTTTGCTTTGATGGTGGATATTTTCTTAGGTATTTCACTCGTTCCGTTTTGAGGCAAAGGCAATTATTCTATACTTTATAATATGAGTGATAATCGTTTAGCTTCATGATTTTCTTGAGATGGTAGCTATGAAGTCCAGTTCAAGTCTTATATTGTTTTCCACACTCAGTATAAAGAAAAGTGTTGGTTTCTTTAAGTCGAAAGTTTCAAATAGGAAGTTTGTTTTAGCTTGTCCTGTAACCTTATCTCCATCGAAACTTGCTATTGTTTCCCATATTAACGTGGTTGTTATCCCATGGATAGTTGTGGCTGTTACGAGTTGAAATGTATGTTTTCCTGACGACGGCAGGGGCCACAATAATCCTTCTATTCTTTTAATCTTTACCGAGGCTTGAGGGTAAAGGCTAGTCTTGAGTGTATTCTCACGTACGTACCGATCACGTCTCGCTTCATCTGTTTTTAGAGAGACGAGGTTTATTGTGATATTCGATTTGGTAGCATTGACCGCGCCTTTGTCAGTAAATGTAATTGAGCCTTTTACTTCCTTAGTCTCACCTACTGCATCGTTGGGTAATTTTCGTCGTGTTAATTGCTCGTTCACAAGGTAGCGTGCAATTGATTCTCTATTCAAGGTTATCGTTAATCCTGATGCCAGTTCATTTTCTTTTTTAATTGACCCTTTCGGAGATAATTCTACAGTTATCGTGGGGTCTATCTTCTGAATGGGGGTTTTAGCGGAGGGTGTAGGAGTATCGATTCTTTCAGTTGCACAGGAAGTAAAGATAGCAATTATGCCAAGGAATAGAATTGGCAATATTGTTCTTAGGACGGAACTAGATTTAACGGTTTTCGTGATCATCTCTGCGATTGTAACAGGATGGTTTTTGAGGTATAAGATAGATGCATGAAACGAGTTCTAATAAATATTGCTTTAGTTGGACTTTTTCTTCTTGCTTGTAATTTTGGGAGTGGATCTGAGACGAAATCCAGTTCCATATCAAGAGATGCTGGAACAGTCTCTGTGCCATCCCCGACTTCTGTTCCAGTAGGTACTCCTGATTCCACACCAACTCTCGTACCGACTGCAACTACCGTTTCTCATACGGGAGATACCAATCAGGAAGTGGGTCAATCGACATCTTCAGGTGATCATAAGGGTGTTGTAAATGAGCAAACTCATGATCTTAATTGTATGGAACCAATTCTTGGACGGGCTGTAACGGATGACATTGTCTATAAGGGACGAACTCCAACATCTGAAGAAGTAGAGAAAATTTCACAATGTAAGCTTCATACTCCCCAAGGAAAAGGATCTCAGGATGGGTCAGGGGCAAATGCAGGCACTAGTAAAATAGTGGGTGAATCAGAGTCTTCTGGTGGTCGTAAGAGTGTTGTAAATGAACAAACTCATGACCCCAGTTGCATGGAACCAATTCTTGGACGGGCTGTAACGGATGACATTGTCTATAAGGGACG
>Ga0114993_10001508_pt1 | contig 26746 bp, 22 predicted proteins | sample ArcticOcean_MG_C_FD_87042 | JGI IMG/M metagenome (GOLD analysis project Ga0114993, IMG submission 87042) | Marine microbial communities from western Arctic Ocean - ArcticOcean_MG_CB2_150 | ecosystem: Environmental > Aquatic > Marine > Oceanic | place: Arctic Ocean: Canada Basin | collected...
AGGGTTACGGTAAAGGTACCATTACCTGAAAATTCTACCTGCACGATGTCCTCGTTTACGTCCATGAAGGAGACGCGGGTGATCTGCCCCGGTTTGGCCTGGAGTTGGACAAACTCTCCGGTGAGTAATATCTGGTCGAAAACGTTACCGTTGGCGTGCTGAATGTTTTCACCGGCGATATCGCCCGAGCCATCGAGGACGAGAGGAATGGGAGGAGCCGTGACGGTGATGACCGCGGTATCGCTGTCAGTGCTTCCTCCGGCATTGCTTACCTGTGCCCAGAAGTTGGTACTTACGGTGAGAGCACCGGTGGTTAAAGTGCCGCTCGTGGCACCGGCGACGGGACTGGCAGTGTCACCGCTGCTGCCGGTGTACCATTGATAGATGAGATCATCACCGCTCGCTGCTACGGACAAGGCTATCGCGGTGCCGGACTGCACTTCCTGGCTAACGGGCTGAGTCGTGATCGATGGAGCGGGTGCGGAAGGCTCTGTGGTACCGCTTCCGGGGGCACCGACCGGGGTATAGCCAAAATCATCGATGACGTTATGAAGAACGTTCCCTTGAAATGAGACTTCATCCAAATTAAGATAATGCATCTTAGCAATCCCCTCGGGTGCGCCCAACTCCACGGCATTAAAGGATAAATAATCAAAGGGTGACTCAAATAAGTGACTTATACTTTCAGGAATATTTTTGGTTGAAGTGACCAGATTATCATTGATGTCAAAAAGCTGTATTTCAGCGTCTCCTTCGAGGAAAACAGCGGCGTAAAACTCTAATTTAGCGACCGGTGTCTCGAATTCGATTATACCTATACCTGTCGCCCCTGAAAAAGATGCATCCTCAACTCTCCAGACACCGGCAACGTCAGAACCACCGGTGGGAATAGAATGCTGAAAGAATTCTCCACCTGAGTTTGATGCAATACCTCCGGTAAAGTGTGCGGTGTAAGGGGAGGTGCCAATAGTGAAATTTACCCGCGAAAAAGGGCTATTAAAATTCGGCTTTAAATGGGTGCCTACATTTGTGAAATCTTCAAAAATGGTATTGTTTGGAGGACCCACCGTATAGGTGAAACCAAGATCGTCTATGGTCGCCCGTTCATTTACACGTATGTCGAGGTTGCATGAGAATCCCGATTTACCGGTAGTGGCGCCATGGAAGACAGTCACACCAATAACGGGTGATATATTTTCCCTTGAGCGCAATCCCTATTACTTTGCCGTCGATACGGAAGGAAATCAGTTACCCTACATCGATCGTATTGAAATGAACCTGGTCGAGGATATAGAAGTTTTCAACATGCGAGTTATTGCCGGTGAGGTTGACATGCAGCACCGCCATGTCCTTCTCGACAAATTGCCGATCCTTAAACGAGAGGCAAAGAAGGGAAATTATCGGGTACTTTTATGGCCCAACCAAGGTGGATCTGAGGCCGCAATCTTTGTTAACCAAACGTGGGTTGGAGACCAGGAAATTGAAAAGCTACTGAGAAATCGTGACTTTCGCATTGCCCTTTCTTTAGCTATTGATCGCGATGAGATAAACGAGTCGATTTTTTTAGGCATCGGTCAACCGCGAGCATTCCTGCCTCTTCCCGGTAGCTTGTTCTACCCGGGTCCTGAATACGAGAAGAAGTATGTTGAACGCGACCTTGTCAAAGCCAATGAAATATTGGACGGACTCGGCTTTAAAAAAGCCAATAACGGATACCGATTTCTCACTGACAGGAATGGACCGCTGATCATTTCGATGGCTGTATTGAGTCGAACTTTTCTTAACTTTGAAGGAATTGGTGAACTTGTGGTAAATCATCTGAAAGAAATCGGCATTAATGTACAACTAAAAGTAGAGGAGCGGAGTCTATTTTTTACACGTATTCGAAATAATGAGCAGCAACTTACTTTATGGGCCGATCCGGCTCCAAACCCATGGGCCTATCCAGAAATTACTCTTCCTGTAAACAGTGTAAATGCATTCGCACCGTTTGTCGGCATGTGGTACTCAACGAATGGCGACAAAGGGACTGAGCCAAAAGGGGGGCTTAAGCGATTACTTGACCTATTTTCTCAAGGTAATGGATTACCTATGGAAAGGCGTGGCGATTTAGGAAAGGAGCTGTGGCGAGTCCATGGTGACAATCTTTACGTTATTGGTATCGTGGGGAACTCCCCAGCCTATAACGGGGTGGTAGTGGTAAAGAATAACTTCCGCAATGTGCCGGATGTTGCTCCCAACATTTCATTTCTTCAGAACCCGGGGATCGCCCGAACCGAGCAGTTTTACTTCGAGCAGAATTAAGTCTTGGGCAATTGATCTTTACAATTAATTGGTGGATACTCCACAATCATCCTTAATTCTAAAATAACATTGATACCATGAGACGATCGTAATGCGTGCGCCTATGGTTGACTAACCTAAATTAAGAAAGATAAAGCATGGCGCAGAAAAGTTATAAGCAAAGAGTCACAGATTTAGATACCATTCTCGGAGCATCAATACCTTTGACAACTGAACGGGATCAGTTGGAGAAAATACTTGAGAAAGGGCCCTATGACTTCGTCTCTATCGACAGCCAGCATAATCCTCTGAACGAAACCCGACTCGTTGAATTTTGCGCGATGGCCAAAGAATTGGGAACGCTGGTTAATTTTCGGATCAAGCACACCCGCCATACCTACTTGATTGGGAATTTCGTCGATCTCGGACCGGCTGGCATCGAAGTGCCACAAGTGGAGACCGAAGCCACGGTGGAAGAGGCAGTGGAGAATTTTTATTATCTCCCTCAGGGAAAACGCAGTGTAGGAGGAATGCCGCGTCTCAATATAGAAAATTATCCAGATTCGTTTGATTACGCCGAGTGGTGGAATAAAAATGGCGTGCTCTGGATGCAGGTGGAATCCGTTGAGGCGGTAGAGCAGGTCTATGCACTGGCGAAACCAGGCGTCGATTGCATCTCTTTTGGCCCCACCGATCTGAGTTTCAGTTTGAAATACAGTGATCATCCTCGCCTCAAGACAGTGGATGATTGTGTGCGTCACGTGGTTAAGACGTTGGAAGGGACCCATACCGCTGTCTGTTATCGAAGCATATCACCCGATAACCGGCAGAAGTATATGGATATGGGCGTAACCGTCATTTTGGAGAGTCCTGGTTATTAGGATTACCGCGTTGAATGTATAGGGGCAGATTATGGTGAGAAAGCCAGCGAGTTTTATTATCGAGCGAATTTTGCAGAAGTAATTTAAATGTAATGAAGTGTGAAGAATTGAAAGAGGCGATATGCGCGGCCATTGACCGTCGAAAGGATCGCATAATCGAAGCAGGTGAAGCGATTATGGATGCTCCCGAATTGGGATTTAAGGAGTGGGCCACTGCGGATCGGGTCAAGGCAACCTTCGAAGAATTAGGATTGGAGTATGAGGACAAGCTCGCGCTGACCGGGGTGAAAGCCAGGCTAAGAGGGGGACGCCCGGGTCCGACCCTGGCCCTGATGGGTGAGCTCGATGCGTTGCTCGTGCCGGACCACCCACGTGCAAATGTGGAGACCGGTGCCGCACACGCCTGTGGTCACAATGCCCAGATTGCCGGATTACTCGGCGCGGCCAGGGGATTAGTAGAATCAGGCGCCGCTGAACATCTGGCGGGAGAGATTGTTTTTTTTGCCGTGCCAGCTGAGGAATATGTAGAGCTCGAATACCGTTTAGGCTTGGTTAAAGAGGGCCAGACAACATTTCTAGCGGGAAAACCAGAACTGGTGCAACTCGGTCATTTCGATGATATCGATATGGCAATGATGATTCATAGCATGAACGCGGACCCAGTGAATGGTTCGATGGGAGTTACTCCTTCTACCAATGGGTTTGTCGCAAAAAGTATACGCTTTCTTGGTCGGGCTGCCCATGCCGGCGTTGAACCAGAAAAAGGCGTTAACGCCTTAAACGCGGCTCAATTGGCAATTAGTGGAATCAACGCGCAGCGAGAAACTTTTCGCGATGAGGACTGCGTGCGTGTGCATCCAATAATCACCAAAGGCGGTGACCTGGTCAATATTGTGCCTGCCGAGGTGCGAATGGAAACTTATGTTCGCGCCCGTAGTCGGGAAGCCATCCTCGATGCCGACCTCAAAGTCGATCGTGCGCTTAAGGGGGCCGCCCTGGCCATAGGTTGCAAGGTGGAGATTGAAACGGTGCCCGGCTATTTACCCTTGCGAAACGATCCGGATATGACCCGCCTCTTTCGTGAAAATGCCGGCCGTCTCTTTGGTATAAATCAATACCGTGACTATCCGCACATGGGCGGTTCGACGGATGCGGGCGATTTAAGTCAGATCATGCCATTACTGCACCCCTTCATGTCCGGGGCTCGTGGCACGGTCCACAGTCCCGATTGGCATATCGCCGATACGAACGCTGGCTACATTGCACCGGCCAAGACACTGGCGATGATGGCCGTGGATCTTTTGCACGCGGATAAAAATTTGGCGCAGGACATTGTCGCCAAGCACAAACCGGTATTAACGAAGGAAGAGTATTTGAAGCAGCAGCGTGGCGTGTTTCGCAACGATGTTTTCGCGGAAGGTTGAGAGAATGAAGGGCTGAAGGCTGAAAGCCAGAAAGCCTGGAGACCAGAAAACCTGAAAGTCAGAAGGCGGGAGTGATTGCTAATAGTGGAAATAATTTAAATGAGGCAAGTTGAGGTTACGATCTTTGTCGATTACGTCTGCCCCTATTGCTATATTGGCGCTGACCGGGGGAGAAGGTTGGAGGAGGAATTTGGAGTTAAAGCAAAGTGGAAAAGTTTTGAGTTGCATCCCGAGGCGCCCGATGGGGGCATTCCACCTTCCATGTATTATGAGAATAATCCTGGACTTAAAAGTATCTCTGAGAATGCGCGCCTGCTTGCAAGGGAGGCAGCACTCACTTTAGGGACGCATGTCGTTTACTCGAATTCACGTTTGGCGCTGGAATTAGGCGTTTGGGCAGATGGGCAGGGGAGAGGGCCTGAATACCGAGATGCCCTATTTGATTTCTACTACCACCGTCTCCAAGATATCGGGGATGAAGAGGTGCTGTTAGCGATCGCAGAATCAATTATGATGTCCAGAGAAGACGCGCAACGCTGTATTGAGGAGCGTACGATGAAACCTACCGTTGATGCACAAATAGATGAAGCTCGCCAGTTGGGTATCGGCGGTGTCCCCACCTATATCATTGGAAAAGAATACGTCTCGGGCGCGCAGCCCTATGGTTTAATAAGGGAAATTTATCAAAGAGCTTCGGCCGGTAATCAGTGAATTTATTAATTCGGTAATATTTATCTCTTATATTTAAAATGGTATACATTGGTGACCACGCCCACGCCATTGTTGACCGGTTGTGTTTCCCACTTATATTCGAGTGATGTCTTACAGCGATATCCGATCAAACTATGTTCCCATGAATACGGGGTGCTAGAGTATATCCAAGATTCAGACCCGTGCTAAAGAGAGATAACTATGAGCATAAACAACATTGATAAATTCAAGGAAAAGATCAAACGCGGCGAACTCTGCATCGGTACGAGTGTAACTTTTACCGATCCAGCGATCAGTGAACTTTTAGGTGATGTCGGTTATGATTTCACCTGGATAGATATGGAGCATTGCCCGATTAATATTAACATGGCCCTTCAGCATGTCATGGCGGTGCGGGGTACACATGCCGCACCCTTTATTCGCGTGCTCTCAGGTGATCCCGTAACGATTAAACCCATTCTCGAGCTCCACCCGGCCGCGATTATTATCCCGCAGGTTCAATCAGTAGAAGACGTGACGAGAGCGGTCGCCGCTTGCAAGTATCCACCCAAAGGGCATCGTGGATTTGGCCCTCGTCGGGGGCGTCGGTTTGGAGGTATACCGTACACGGAGTATTTGAAAGATGCCGATGATCAGATTATGGTGATTGTTCAGATCGAACACATAAACGCGGTTGAGGCTTTAGATGAAATCTTAACTGTATCAGGTCTCGATGGTCTATGTGTCGGATTTAACGACCTCGCTGGATCCATGGGTTTATCGGGACAAATCACTCATCCGCAGGTAATAGCAGTGGCGGATGAAGTGATTAAGAAAACATGCCAAACCGAAAAATCGATAGGCATCGCCATGGGATATGATCCCCCTGCGGTAAATGCCTGGATTGAGAAAGGTGTTCATTGGATCTCTATCGGCAGCGATTTCTTTAACTTATTCAACTACTCCAGCCAAATGTTAGAAGAGCTACGCGCGAGATTGTGAAGACCGGAAAGCCTCAAGTTTTTATAAAAGTAGCCGACATTATTGAAGACCTTTCAAAGTTGGAATTAAAAATTTACTTAAGTTTTTGAAACCGACGCTGTTTGATGGGTAACAATGAGGTGAAATAAAATGCTAGATAAAGAACAGCTGTTTACGGTACTTTTAAAAAAGCTGAAGTCCTTAATTCAATATTCATTCCCCGTTGAATGTACTAATTGTGGGCGTGCTTACGCGACCCTGGACCAATATTTATCTCAATCTGAAGTGTTACCTCAAAGAAGAAGTCGTGTTACCTGGTTTGATCATAACGATAATTCTTTTACCGACATACACCGGAATTACCATTGTGGATCCCGATTGAGGGTGGTCATCAACGAACGCCGAGATAAGTCTGAATCGGGAATTAGAAAAAGAGAGATTTTCGATCAACTCCTTAAAATTTTTATCGCTGAAGGATTAGAAACACATTGTGTTCGTCAGGAGTTGCTGAAAATTTCACATGGCGAAGAGAGTGAAATATTAAAAAAGAACCTGAATGGGGCAAAGCTCGATGAGATCAGCCATTTATTGACGCAACTTAGTTCGTGCTGAATTTATTATTGCATTTACTGACACTCCAAAATCTTTTTGAGATTGAGGAACAGCGAACTCAAGGACTAATTTAACTGCTTCTTAGCATTAAACCACTCTTCCCAGCTGGGCTTGTGACCATCGGTAATAACGGTAAGCGGTTCCCATCTATTGGAACGCGCTTTATCATTCAAATACTTTGCCGCCGCCCGTTCCGAATCAGACAACGACTTTGCCTCCGGTGTTGCATGGTTCCTGAAATCAATACTCCACCGTGATTTATTGGTCCTATTGAGTTTACTTGTGTGGACAGTTAAATTCGTGAGAAAGAGCACATCACCTACCTTCATCGGTAGTGGTGTCGGTGTCCCTCGCGTCTCGACATTATCCTCCATGCGGACAACATTATCATCTGACCGCGCCCCCTTGAGTAATCCCCAGCGGTGACTTTCGGGAATTATCCAGAGACAGCCATTTTCAATCGAGGCATCGACAAGCGGAACCCATACCGTTAGGACGTGCAAGTGTTCGGTCCCCTTATTCCAAGTTCCGCGCACGGGTTCATTGTAGTAGAGACTGTCCTGATGCCAGGGAAAAGATGTTTCTATGCTGCCAGGCAGTTTACTTCGCAATGCGGGTAGCCCGTGATTGTTAACTTCAGATCCGAGGAGGATACCTAAGATGCGTACAATTTCAGGATGCTTGTAAAGTTCGTAAAGAATCGGTCCATAGCGTGCGAAATAGTCGATGCTGGAGGGGAAAATGTTGAAATCAATTTTTGAAAGCGAGCGCTCCACGCAGACTTCCGCTAAGCGACTTTCGAACGAGAGGCTGTCGTGAAGCGATTTTATTTTACCCAGTTTAAACTGCTCACGGGCGTATTCGTCTACGCGTTGTGAGAGATAGCCACGAAGAGGATCAAGCTCAGTATTTTGGATAATATCCCGGACGACAACGAAGCCATTATCATGATAATTTGATAATATTTCCTCTTTTCTCATCTGTGAAAGGTGTAATCTGAATTCTAAAGAATTAGATGTTGCGCGGAATAATACAATGAGATAAATCGATTATTATTATGAAATTAAACAATATAATGTTAGCAGTAGGAATTAGCAGTGCCCTTGCACTTGCCCCGATACAAGGAATAGCTTCGGGGACGAGTGCTCAGGATGCGAGTAATGAGGTGACGGAACCCGAATTGAAACCCGCAGCGAGTAAATACAAAACAATAAATCTCGATATAGGTGGAATGGTTTGCAGTAGTTGCTCAAATGGGGTCACCGCTTCGTTGAAAGATATCAATGGTGTTATAAAATCCAACATTTCCCATGTAGGAAACGAAGGGACAATTGTATATGACCCAATGAAATTAAACGAAAAAAAGATCTTAAAGGCCATTGGTAAATCCGGGTTTAAAGCGACGATAAAAAAAACCAAAGACAGTAAGAAGACTGAGTCGGAAACAATGTCTGGATAGAGTCGTTGTATGTGGATTTCATTCCACTACGACTTGAATTATTTGATCCTCGTTCGTGAGAGTAGCGGTACCACGCAAGAGCGATGCTACCGTCTACGCCTCACAGGGGGGGCGTTAATTAAAGATCATGTATAAATGAGAAACGCTGGCCGCGGGTAATAACTATCCACCCAATCGATTTAGCTTCAGCAACTTAATTAATAAAAAAAGCTTTAATATTAATTAGGTCGATTCTCACTGTGACTTTCAAAAGTGTATTGATATACTTCGCGAGGATGAAGCATTGGCTCACGCATATCGTCGTTTTTTTTCTAACCAGCACCCTGGTAGGTCAATCCGATAGCCAATTTACAGAATTATTCATAAAGGCCGAAAATGGAGACGCATACGCTCAAAACAACTTGGGCGGTGTCTATTATACCGGCGATCGGGTTGAGCAAGATTATGTTGAATCTTTCAAGTGGTTTCGCAAAGCAGCCCAGCAAGGATATCCCCCCGCACAAAGAAACCTTGGGATGTTATATGAAGAAGGTCTTGGCGTACGGCAGAATTTCGAAAAGGCTTTTAAATGGTATCGCAAGGCAGCCGAACAGGGACTCGCCCAAGCTCAGCATAACCTTGGCGAGATGTATATCTGGGGCCTGGGCGTGGAGCAGGATTATGTTGAAGCTTTTAAGTGGTACCGTGAGGCAGCAGATCGAGATCATCCTGACGCCCAATTCAAACTTGGAGAAATGTATGCCGTTGGGTCAGGGGTAAAACAGGACTATGTTTGGGCTTATACCTGGTATGCTATCTCGGCTGCAGGAGGGATTTACGACGGCAGAGCAAATTCAATCGCAATCGAGAAAAAGATGACGAAAGCGCAAGTTTTGGAAGCAAAGCGTAGAGCTAATAAATGGGTGCTTAAAAAATCTTCGCGAAAACCCCGGTAGCTAAGTCATAAGCGAATAGCAATCTCTCGCCGTTCAATCCGACGTTAAGTCAGATCATCGTTTACTTTTCCAAGTGAACCTTTGGCGATTAATAGAGCAGTTAGGTTGTAGAGACATAGGGAAGATGTGTCTATTGCTTGTCTATACCCTATGTCTTTGAATATGGGGTGCTTAAAATGTGTGTCGCTGGAGATTCTCACTGTCCAATGTCGTTGTTGGGCTATATAACAATTCAAGTTAGTCGATACACGGATCCCTTAAAAATTAGATAAGTTTACGATAGGTATTGCATCGTATTGATGGGCTTGTATGCTGACTATAGTTATCGATAAAAATCTACTACTACTATTTTTCTATCGATAGTAAAACTACTACTGAATAAAAGGAAGAGCCTGAAATGGGGGAATTAAGTGACGAGAAAAATTCGCTGTGCACTGCTGATAAATAATCTCTGCCTGGTTGTACTAACTTTATTACTAGTGGCTTGCAATACCACTACGGTAATAAAAGCACCTACACCCACCGCGCCGGTTTCAAAAGCAAAAGCTCATTATATAGCTTCTGAAATCAGTGAGTCTATTTCCGGAAGCATCATCGGACAAGGGTATGGCGAGTCGATGAATCCGATAATGGGGGATAATACGATTTTAATTATTAAGCCCGTACCCTTTGATGAATTAGAGGAAGGCATGATCGTAGCCTATAGAGATAAAGACGCAAATCGCATAGTACACCAATTGGTCTTAAAAGTTAATGAAAGCGGTGTTGCTAAAGGGTGGAATAATAAAAAGGTCGATAACGAATTTGTAACTGAAAATAATTTAATCGGGGTAATCTGAGGGATGATGTATTACGATGTTAAAGAGAATGAAAACTTTGAACAGCCTAAGTATTTACTAAGAAAAGAATAATCGGAAGATCGGACCGAGAAGGTATTAAGGTTAAATTTTTGCTTCGTCTACAATACCGGGTGTAAACTCAGAGACGAATCCAATAGAATAGTGCACCTGTTGCGGGTGATTAAAATTAACTCAAGCGCGCCGGTGAACAGCCCTTGTTCAACTATTATTGAGCGACGGCGAATTAGACGAACCCGCCCCTGGGGTGCAGGGTATGACTCTATTTCTAGTTCTAAGTATAATCTTGTCTTCCTGAATTTTCTATAGTCTTTTCAAGTTAACTTTTAACGATGAGGAAAAAATAATGTGTGCGACTTTCAAAGTAGGGGTAACGAGAGATTCACTGAATAATGAGGGTAAATTAGTTTTTAAAGACCTTGGGCTCGAAATTCTGGATCGAGCGGAGAACGTTAACTACGACTTTATGGAAAAGTATGAACCCATTATGCCACCGGAACTTATTAAAGATGTGGACGGAGTCATTTCTCTAACACCGGCTTATAACAAAAATACTTTGGAAGGAGGCGGTGAGCGTTTGCTAGCGATTGCCCGGCTCGGTGTCGGTTATGACAACGTCGATGTTAAAGCTTGCACGGATTCGGATGTCGCGTTGTTAACTGCGCGTGGTACGGTGAACTACCCGATGGCGGAAGCGACGATCGGTTGGATGCTCGCGTTAAATCACAACATTTTCATTAAAGATCAGCTGGTGCGCACGGGGAAGTGGAACGATCGAAACCTTTATATGGGAACCGAACTCCGAGATCGCACAATGGGTGTCATTGGCGTCGGCGGTATTGGGGGGACACTCGTTAATCTTTTGAAGACATTCAGGATGAAGGAGACTCTCGCCTTTGATCCGTATTTAAGCGAAGACAAGGCCAAGGAACTAGGAGTCAAACTGGTCGATCTCAATACCTTGATGAGTGAAGCCGACTATATTTCTGTGAACTGTCCATTAGTAGAGGAGACGCGTAATCTTATCGATGCGGAACAACTCGCAATGATGAAACCTACAGCTTACTTAATAACAACGGCGCGCGGAGGAATCGTCAACGAATCGGCATTAGTTAATGTCCTCCGAAACAAGGCGATTGCCGGTGCTGCGGTCGATGTTTTTGAAGAGGAACCATCGGGGGAAAACAATCCTTACTCGGAATTGGACAATGTCATTCTCGCTCCGCATGCCATTGGATGGACGGATGAGTTATATCGCGATATGGGCAGTATGTGTTGCCACCAAATGGTATCACTATCAAAAGGTGAGATACCCGAGGGCTTGATTAACAGAGAGGTACTGGTGAGACAAGGATTCAGGAATAAACTGGAGAGGTTTAAGTAGACGAAGTTACCCTAAAATGGGTCCATGCCCTCTGGCATAAATGTTTCCACGAGGGCGTAACGATTGTGCCCGGGTTCTTCCGGCGAGCTTCTCGACGAGATAGTTTATAATCTCCAGGCTCTTTTTATGATGATCAAATCAGGCAATGATGACAGATCTATTCTGTGTTTAATTTAAAGAGCCGCGCTCGGCCGGCTTTATCGCCGACAATAAAAATTACGCGGCGCTTTTTGTAGAGCAAGAAGAAGAGGCCGACGAAAACGAAGAGTAAAACGTGTATAGAAACCGATACCTGCAAGAGCCTTCAAGTGATCATTGATCGAAGAAAACTATTTAAATTTAGAATACTCGATTTCCTTCTTCGTAATAAATTCCAGTAATGCGGGTACTCCCTCTTGCGTTTGCTTAATTCCACGTTGAAGGGCTGGAATAATTTCGTCCGGACTCGTTATGCGCTCTCCATATCCGCCGAAGGCTTTAGCCATATCGGCATAATTTCCCGATATTTCGGTAGCCCCGAATTTTTCCTGCGAAACAGGCATTATGGGTATTTCGATAGCCATGGAGAAGTTGTTAAAGAGGATTGAGAGGATAGGAATCCTTTCCCGCACCGCGGTCTCAAAGTCCATCCCCGTAAATCCGATTGCGGCATCACCCCAAACGTTTATGCAGAGCTTATCCGGCATAGATAGCTTCGCCCCCATCGCCAGTCCCAGACCGTAACCGAGCTGGGTGGATTTACCCCAGCCAATATAAGAGAGGGGAGTTAACGGTTCCCAAAAAGGTGAAATTTGATCACGGGGACTTCCTGAATCGTGAGTGATAATCGTATTTGCCACATCGACAGTGTGCATGAGGTCCCATATCACACGATAGGGAGTTAAGGGCACTTCATCGGAAATGAGCTTTGGCATCCATTTCCCCATCCATTCATCTTTGACCGATTTAATTTCCGCGGTCACTTCATCGATGCGACCCCTTGGTTTTCCCCCTAAACGTTCATTGATATTAGCGAGTAATGCTTTAAGAATCTGGCCGGCATCACCAACGAGGGCATAATCAGCATCAATATCTCTATTGATATCATCCGGGTCGAGGGTGGAATGAATAATTGTCTTCCCAATGGGCAAGGGCACCCCAAAAATGGTATGGCTGAAGCTACAACCAATACCAAAAACCACATCGGCATTATTTAAAAAGTCATTTACCGTCTTGGGGTAGGTGTTACCGCCAGAACCCAGAGAGAGTGGATGGTTTTCGGGGAAAGCGCTTTTTCCAGCGAGACTGGTAGTAACCGGTGTTTCCAGTAGTTCTGCCAGTTCTTTCAAGTCATCCCAGGCCTGGGAATAATGAACGCCTTGACCGGCATAAATTACGGGCCGTTTGGCATCCAATAATGCACCGGCCGCCTGGTCTACAGCATCGAGATCCGGGCCGGATTGAAAACTGGATGTCGGTCTGTAATTCAATGGTTCAGGTAATTCTTCCCCAAACAGGTCGGCGGGAATTTCAACCAGTGCGGGACGCGGCCGACCATTCTTGATCGCGGAAAAAGCGCGTCGCAAGGCTGCCGGCAAGGCTGCAGGGACTGTTATCTGTTCGCATGACTTGGTGATCTCGCGAAAATTAATGAGGGAAGAAAAGTTAGGTTGGACAAATGCGTGCTCTCGCGCGTTACCTGCGGGGAGGATTAGCATGGGGACTGATTCCGCATAAGCCTGGGCGACGCCTCCAAAGGCATTTTCCGTGCCGGGTCCATTCTGCATACAAAAAACCCCGATTCGCTGCCCGGAGGACATTCGGCTGAAGGCGTCAGCCATGTGAATTCCAGTCCTCTCCTGACGTACAATAATAGTCCGAATATCCAGTTTTGCAGCTGATTCGATGATCGGGTTTACGGGGTAAGCGAAAAGGATTTCTACACCTTCCGCTTTTAGTATATGCGCGATAGCGTCGACAACTTTCATGTATTTCTCCAATTAAAGTTTATATGTAAACCAGCTTTCTGATCATCCAACGATAACACTCAAAGACTATGAAATCGTTAATACAAGCGTGATTTTCTTAAAGTTATATTAAAGCGGAGAATTTCTAGATAGATTCGTTTACGGGAATAACCTATTAGTCTGGTAATTCATAAATATTCACCCTGTCATAAATCTAGAGAAGGACACTATTAAGAATGAGTAAAATAAACCGGGTAGAAATTCACGAATTTTCATTCGATATTGACAACCTCGGCTTGGAGCAGGCGACAGCGGGTGTCGGTAATATGGCCTATGTCGCCGGAGATAAATTGAAAGCGCTCCGCTATGCCGTTAATATAAAAACGGATGACGGGATACAGGGAGAATACGTCACACACTGGGGGGGGACTCTATCCTCCATGGCCCAGTCGCGAATGCTGGCCCCCCTACTCATCGGGCGGGATCCGGAAGAACGTGAAATTATCTACGACGATCTGAAACGAGAAATAAGGGCTTACGACCATATGGGACACGGGCCTCTCGACATCGCGCTCTGGGATCTTGTCGGTAAAAAGTATAACACCTCGGTGAAAAACCTGCTCGGAGGTTTTCGAAAACGCTTACCCGTATATGCCAGTACTTATCATGGTCAGTTGAGAAAAGGGGGGCTCGATTCCATTGAGGCGTTTGCTGACTATGCTGAGCAGTGCAAGGAAAAGGGATTTTCCGGATTTAAGATCCATGGTTGGAATGACGGCGACGCGAGAAAAGAAGCGGAAAATGTTTTAAGCGTGCGCTCACGTGTGGGAGATGAGATGAAATTGATGATCGATCCTGCCTGTGAACTACGCACATGGAATGATGCGTTATACGTTGGTCGCGCCTGTGATGAAGCTAATTATTTCTGGTACGAGGACCCCTATCGCGACGCTTCAGTGTCTGCTTTCGGGCATAAACGGCTACGTGAAAAACTTCGAACCCCACTTTTAATCAGTGAGCATGTGCGTGGGTTGGAGCAGAAAGCGAGTTTCCTTGTAAATGGGGGCTGCGATATGATTCATGCCGATCCTGAATACGATATGGGGATTACCGGCGTCATGAAAATCGCCCATTTTTGTGAGGCCTTGGGACTGGATGTTCAACTTCATGCGTGCGGGCCAGCACAGCGTGTTGCCATGTCTGCGATTCGCAATACGCATTTATATGAAATGGCATTAATTGGACCCAAGATGCCAAATACCGTGCCACCCGTTTATCAGTGTGGTTATTCCGATCAACCGGAAGACTTGGGAGATGACGGGTGCGTTCCCGTACCGGACGGACTGGGGATGGGCGTAACCTACGATTGGGAATTCATCGAACGCAATCGAACTGAGCATTATATATATGAATAGAATCTTCTAGGATCCCTTAGTATTTAAAGATATTTTCCCAAAATATTTTTCCCGGTTGGCAGTATTCTCGAATTCCTTTCTTATGATATCTATATTGTCTTCTACATTCTGCATATAGGCATTGATGCCATCGGGATAGGGTTGAGCTAGAAACTTGTATAGACCGTGACACTCTTCTTCCAGTTTATGGATAATGGTATTTTCCCAAAAGTCGGGTGTGCTTAGGATAAGTTCCTCGGGGCTTTTAAACATCCGGTTATCTTTAGGGATATTACGGTAATCGTCGGATTCATCAAATTCTAAAAAAAGAGGATATAATTTTTTCAAATAATTAGGGCCGCTCATTTGCCCGAGATAATCAGCGGTACATATTGATTCTCCAATTAACCTTTCAGAGTGATTGTTAAAGGGAACTGCATCGATAATACTGCGTGGGCCGGTACAACTGATGAAGTGTTGCACTGTATAGTTGTCATAAGTTGACCAGTTTTTTTGAGTTAGATATAATGCGGCAAGTTCACAACTTCGTTGTTTGTGTACGAAGGTAAACTTTCCTCCCGTTCCCGCTGTATCGTCTTTATTTTTTTAAAAACCGATATCGTGAAGGAGGATTCCATGAAGGCCATTTTCAATTTCCGTAACCTGTAAAACGGGTTCGACATTTTGGAGATGGCGATTGGTTATCAACCTTATCCAACATAACGTTGCCTGCAAGGTGTGTGCGAGATCATGATAAACAGTATCACTCGTTTGAAATTCACCGTACTTACCGGCAAACATATTGCGAACGTCGGCGAAGAGCTGCGCAATCAATTCTGAATCAGCGTCAGGGAATACTTCCCTTAAAGTTTCTAACACCTCTTTCTCTACCTTATGGCAATCTTCGGCGCTTATCTTATACAGCGTGTAATTACTAAACATCGATGCTGGAGCATAGACATTAAGACAAGATAGTTAAAGCTTATAATCGGAGCTATCTATTTTAGCGCGCTGATGAAAACCTTACACTATAGCCCTTTGATACTGCGGGTCTGCCTGGAAACGGGAACTGTCACTTTCCCCTGAGGGAAGAAGATCAAGATGACATTGTCCTCTTCGGCTTAAGTGCGGACTTTATTAGCCGATGACGATGATTCACACATCAATTGCAAAAAAAATGCCCATCATTTATTCTCTTTTTATCCCTGTTCCTCTATAAAAATCTCGTATCGTTACTCAAAAATACCTATTTTTAAATACGTTAGTCATTGTCGCTAGAAAAATGATGTCCAAATCAGATAAAAGCTATATTGTAGCTGTATGCTTGTCAGGAATATTTGGGTATTTTGGGATCCAGCATTTTTATTTAGGGCGCTATATCGAAGGATTTATTACTTTGCCGTTGGTCAACCTTTAATCGCAATTATCTATTTAGGGATCGATTTAATTCATGCTTTGATTACAACTGTTCTCTTACTTACAGGATCTTTTTCGAGCGCTTGTTCAAAAAAGATAACTCCTTTTTTGAGTCCACTCCCTCTCTGATTCGAGAAAAACCGCCCCTTTAAATAAGCCTCCATATCCTTTGTAGGCGCCTCGACTAAAGGAGAATGCCCTGCGCCGACGAGTTTCACTTTCAATGCGCTGACTATCGCGCGCGAAATCCCATCTTGAATGACAAATACATTTTTGAACTCGCGATCATAACTATTCGACCATAAATGAAAACCATCCTCAACTTTGATCAACTGAACGGAAATACGAATCATGGCGCCATCTTTTCGTCCGCTTCCCTCGAGTACGTAGTCGACGTTGAGTCTTTCACCGATGGTCGGAATGTCTTTATTTCTTCCCTTGAATGTAAAAGAGGACGTTCGAGCGGCGACACGTAATCCCTCGATTTTGGCTAAGGCATTTAAGATTTCCTCTGCAATTCCATCACTGAAATACTCCTGACTTTTATCCGTGCTCATATTCACGAATGGCAAGACGGCTATCGAGTGAATTTCCGCTGAGTCTCTCGTTTGGGTTTGCGCAGTATTCGAGACGTCGCGAAACCCGGAAAATAATATATAACTTAAGAAAAGAAAGAGAAGGATTCTCACGCTATGGGAAATGGAAAAGATTCGGTACATACGGAATTTTCTTTTACCCGAAATTTTATCGAGTTAAGCAATAATATCCATCTGAACACACTTAGGATACGTTTGCAAATTGGCTTCCCCCAGCCAACTTAAATCGCTCCCCAACTCCAATCCAAAAATCAGAATTAATACCCTTTCGTAAAGATGGTATCTGCTTTGGTTTTAATCCATTTAAGCTCATCTTGGGAAAGATTTTTTGCCGTTAGGACAATAACTGGGATATTCGCATACTTTTCCTGCTCCCGAAAGTCTTTTAAAAAGGTTAAGCCGTCCATTACGGGCATAATAAGATCCAGGAAGATTACGTCTGGAGTAAATATTTCCAGTGAATTCAACGCTTCACGTCCATTTGTCGCGGTGCGAATTTCATTTTTTCCTGCATCCAACCAAAATCTTATCATCTCTTGATATTCTTTACTGTCTTCAACGATCAAAATTTTCCTATTTTCAATTTGGTCTGCATTCAATGAGCGTCGAATACAAGCGAGGAAATTTGTTTCACCAACCGGTTTGGTCAAAGCATCGACCGCCCCTAAGGAGATCGCTTTACTCTTATCTCTATCGGCAACCATGCTGATAACGATAACAGGAATGTGGGATGTATTCGGGTCCTTTTTTAAATCGGCCAACAGTTCCAATCCATTAATATGTGGCATCATGATATCCAGTGTAATGAGATCGGGCTTAAATTCTTTAACCAATGCAAAGAAATCCAGTGGATCCCCGCACTCCCTATATTCAGCACCTAATTCTTTGATGTATTGACCGATAAATTCCCGTGCATCGGAATCATCATCCACCACTAAAATACGTTTACCTGGAGATATAGGGAGAAACCTTTTCAAAGCTAACTTGGAATCATCGATTAAAGATAATGTTTCAACAACGTCCGCAGCCTCCCGGACTTTCTTATCACCGGAATCTCCGTTGCCTTCAGCTATCGTTTCTAAATCCGGAACTGCCTCTTCAACAGGAACATCGTCTTCAACCTGTTTCACTCCCTTAAAATCAATACTAAACGTGCTGCCTTTCCCATATTCACTTTTAATTATCAATTTCCCCCCAATCAGATGAACCATGTCACGAGATAACGTCAGCCCGAGACCGGTTCCCCCAAATTCTCTCGAAGTGCTACTGTCGGCTTGAGTGAATGGATCAAAAACTGATTCCAACATCTCTGGCATAATGCCGATGCCGGTATCGATGATATCGATTCGTGCACTTTGTGTCTCCGCATCCAGTAGATTGCAACGGAGAATGACCGAACCTTCGTTCGTGAATTTAACCGCGTTTCCAACGAGGTTTGTTAATACCTGTCTCAGTTTGTACCCGTCTGTATTGATCGGCAGTGAACTGTCAGAAATTTCACTCTTTAAAATGATATTTTTAGCGACCGCCTCATTTTGAAACATTTCAACAACATCGCGAATAATGGGAATCAGATCTGTATCTTCGATGAGCAAATCCATTCTCCCCGCGTCAATTTTTGCCAAATCAAGAATATCATTGATTAAGGATAAAAGGTGTTTCCCATTATTATTCACCTTCTCGATCCGGTTGATATCCGAAGACGAAAGATTACCGGTACGGTTTTTCATCAAGATCCCTGAAAAACCGATAATGGAATTGAGTGGCGTGCGAAGTTCATGACTCATGTTGGCCACAAATTCACTTTTTTGCCTGTGGGAAGATTCTAATTCCTCATTCGCGTCCTCTAGGAGGGCCGACTGTTTGTGTACTGAGCGATAAGTGATCGCGTTGATGATTGAATTGGCGAGAACCTCAGTATGGTTCGAGAGGTGTTGGCGCGTTAACTTATCCATTTTTGACTGACTTGCGAGGATGACCACACCGAGCAATTTTTTCCGGAAAATTAAGGGAATACCATAGATATTTCTGATATTAGCGTCGGTGGATTCTAAATTTATATCGGGTAACGCCTCGAGATCTATGCTATCGAGAATTATCCACTCACGCCTGCGTACGATTTCACCCGGGAATCCATCCATTGTCTCGGTCTCAGTAAAATGGCGGAGGAATGAACGGTCTTCACTTTTGCGTATCAAAGGAATGAGTGTATCCCTTTGTTCCTCATAAAGGTAAAAAATGCCAACCTGGCCACTGGAAATCCACATCAGATAGTCGATGGCTGAAGAAGCAATGGTATTTATCTCAATGGATGCAATTTTGGAGAGAAACTCCCCAAACATTTCCTGTCTCGCGACCGAGAGCGAAAGTTCCTGGTTCAGCTCTTCCATTCGCGTTCTCGATGTTTCCAGTTTATGATGTGAATCCTCGAGCTCTGTAATCGAGGTGGAAATTTTTCCAGCCATCTGATTAACCGCGGAAGCGAGCCGCCCTAGAGCATCGTTACTGTTGTCCTCGGAACGCGCATCGTAATCGCCCTGACCGATAGGCATCGGAAATAATCGAAAGTTTATCTAAACGGGCAGAGATGCGCCTGAATTGGTTTAGAATAAGCACCAAAGCGATGATGATCGCCCCCACCATTAAAACTCGAGGGTCAATACTCTCTGAAGAGAATAAGGAAGGGTAGTAAACGATGGCCAACAATGAGAATAAAAGGATGACTAAAAAAAGGCTGCCGATTGCAGAATAAGGGCGTGGCTTATTCGACATCATTCCTGTTTGTTCTCTTATGCTCATTGCATCTCAAGACCCCCCCACCCCCCGGGGCTTTATGTGAACTTAATAAACCATCATTTTATTGGCTTTAGATCAAGGATATAAGGTGAAACGACGATTATGACTTTAATAACGTCAGGTGCGATTTAATGCGATATTCCATATTCTGTCGTTCGGTTGTCCCGCTACCCATTGATTTTTCCATTCAGAAATAAAAGAGTCATTTTTAAACTGTGAATTATTTAATCCGATTGTTGATATCTTTAACTGATCGCGCTCTTTTTCGAGCAATCGGATTTCAAATGGGTATTCCATGAGAGATCCGGTCTGACAATGAAGTAAACCCTGGAAAGAGTGAATAGAGCTTATGTGCCAATGCCCGGCAAAGAGCGCGACGACGTTTGCGTGTTGCGCAATCAAATCTCGTAGTGATTCATGCTTCACCCCGTACATAGCGAAGTGATGATAAGGGCAGGGGTGCATTTTTACCGGGTTGCCCCCTTGGAGGGTACTTAACGGGTAGGTGGTTTTAGAATGTATCGGCGCGTGAGTGATAATGATCGTCGGGATGTTTTGATTCTGAGCGAGTTCATGTCTTAGCCAATCGAGTCCTTCCTGGCTTGGGCCAATTCCGAGATAGTGCCCAGCCTTATCAATTTCCGAATCTAAGTAGTCAGTTTCTTTTCCGTCTTTTGTTATCCAGTTCGCGCTATCGAGGAAAATAAAACGAAGGCCGGCCATCTCCCGTGAATAATAAAATTTACCTTTATCATTTTCTAAAAATGAAGTGATGGATTTTCGTATTCCTCGGTGTTCGGCATCGTGATTTCCAAGAATTATATTATAAGGGCAGGACATACGATCCATGATATCCACGCCATATTGAAAATTTTCTATATCGCCGAGATGAGTAAAGTCACCGCAATGGATGATAAAATCGGGAGACAGATTCTTAACCGTAGAGATGAGAGCTTCACTGATTTCAGCTGACCGCGAAAACAGTGTTCGATTCCAAAACTGTCCATCTATCCCTCTTCCCGGGGGGAGGGTAAAATGGGTGTCGGTCATTATGACAAAACGGGTGTCCATCACGCGAAGAGTAGGGCGAATATCATATTAAATATTAATACATGGTATCAGAACAAGAGTGAAGCGGAATTACTCATCCTCAACCATCGTCTCTCCCGCTGACCATAGGGTTAAGCCGAAATGTTTCTTCTTATCCGTTTTGCGACAGAATAATAATAAACCAAATCCAACAATTAAAAAGATAAAAATGCCAGGAATTTGGACCCACTGGAAACTGAGCACGCCCCCCTCGGTATATGCACTGTAGTAGTACCATATACCAGTGCCGAATGCATAAGCCATGGCGAATACCGCGAGTAAAACCGTTCCAAATGGGTGGGCTTTACCGCTGATTTTGAATAGGATGGCGACGAGAAATAATACCCCGGCCACGAACAAAGGAATTAAAAAATTGTTAATGGGAATGATTCCAACCAGACCGTTCTTTGATGAAATGTACCAGGTAATCATTCCCGTTACGAATCCCCAACTTACCGTTAATCCCAACCAGATGACGCGACTGGTAACTCTGCGAGAGATTACGGTGATAAGAAAGACGGGCCCCAGAACAATGCCGAAGGAATTCCATATCGCTCCCGCTTCAACCACGGTTTCTCGCAGCTTAGATGCAGTACCCGCAATCGATAAAGAAATGGCAATCGCGAATACGCCAATCGCAATTGTCAATAGGCGCGCGATCGTATATTGTCTGCGTTCCGGCGCCAATGGATTGATGTATCTCACATAGACATCTTTGAGAATTACCGTTGAAAGGCTGTTAATTCCTGAGTCCAGAGTCGACATCGCTGCGGCCAGCATGGCGACGAGAATCAATCCCGGCAGCGGAGCGGGCATTTTCGTGGCAATGAAGGTATATAGCGCGGCATCGCCGCTGGTTACGTTAGGATCGGGATGCTGTCCATAATAAGTAAAAATAGAAAACCCCATTAACCAGAGCAAAAGAACCATCGGACCGAGAAGCACGGAATTGGTGTAGGCGGCATACTTGGCTTTCTCATAAGTGCCCGCGCTCAGCAATCGCTGGACCGTAATCTGGTCTGCACAGGCAATATATATAGGGTTTATCAATTCATTAACTATAATAAACCAGAAACATAAGCGCAAGTAGGGATCCAATCGGTAAAAATCGGGGTTGGCGTAATGGACCGGACCTCGGCCATGATCTAATGAATAAGTAAGTATCCCGACTAAACCACCATCTACATGGATCGAAATCGAAAAAATGATTAACAACATCCCACCAAAGAGAACGACGAACTGAATTACATCGGTCCAGATAACCGCGCGCATACCACCGAGGTAGGTATAAAAAATACCGATCATCCCGATGACCGGAATGGTAATCATCACCGGCCATCCTACGGCGCTCTCGAAGATTTTAGCCGAGGCATAAAGGACCATCGATATGTAGGCAAGCCGTGTCCAGAAATACAGCATGCTGATGGTAATGCGGACGCGTGAATCATAGCGACGCTCAAGGTATTCGAAGGGGGTGAAAACCTTCAGCTTAAAATAGAACCGTATACAGAGAAAAAAACCGATCAGCGAGGTGATGGGCAGAAGGATTTGTATTAAAAACAAGGTCAATCCATGGTTGTAGATCTCACCCGGGATCATGACCATGGAGATGGTACTTATTATGGATATTTTATAGGAGATACCAACCGCCCACCAGGGCATCTTCCGTCCGCCGAGCAGGTATTCCTCGCTCGTTTTATCCTGGCGCGAAAACCAAAAACCCATAGCCACCATCGCGCCCATATATACGACAATGGTAAGGTAGTTTAGCGCTCCAAAGTTCATCTGTGGTGAGTGTAATTACTTAGAAGTAACTCATTATTATTTGAAGCAGGGGTTTATGTCAACGAATCGCAAATGTGGCCGTGTGTCGCCCGTGCAGTTGCGGGATTCGATCCTCACTAATGATGCATGACGATGGCGATATCACTTAGTACATACCGTATGTCGAATGTGTTGTAATTCACGATTGCCTGGCACGCTTAATCTCTATTTAAGAGCAAGCATGTATATAGGCACTCAGTATACGGACCGTCACGAAAAAGATATTAAGCAATTGGCTCAATTGGGTGTCACCCATGTTGATGTCACACCGGGGTCACCCTGGAGAGAATGGTCCGTCGATTCCCTCACCGCGTTGCGGGAGAAGTACGCCAAACACGGTATCACCGTAGAAATGATACATCTACCTCTCAGCTCAAGAACGGCGTTTGAAAGAGAAATGTCATATATCTTTCTCGGGCCGAGTGACAATCGCGATCGCGAGATTGATGGTGTTTGCAAAATTATTCAAATGGCCGCTGCTGCCGGACTGCGCGGGGTTAATTATAATATAACCATTCTCGGACACCTGAGAACAGAACCGCGTCACGGCCGGGGGGGCGCCGAGCTCTCTTCATTCGAGTACGACAAACTGGATCAGACCCAGGGTGAATTCGAAGGGGGAGCCGCGGATGCGGATACGATGTGGGAACGCATCGACTACTGGCTTGAGCGGGTGATCCCCGTGGTTGAAGAATACAAAGTTCAGTTAGCCTGCCATCCGCAGGATCCCGGGATTGGTGACAACACTTACCGGGGTGTTGCCAGGGTGATGGGTACCGTAGAAGGTTTAAAAAAATATGTATCCATGCATGAGAACCCCTATCACGGGTTGAATTTCTGCCAGGGTACGATTTCGGAGATGCTCGAAAATCCGGGTGAAGAGATTTTTGATATCATTAGATATTTCGGTGAACGGAAAAAGATTTTTAATCTGCACTTTCGCAATATAAAGGGAGGCTTTCTCAGTTTCGTTGAAGTGTTCCCGGACGAGGGTGCAGTGGACATGCTTAAAGCGTTGCGCGTTTATCAGGAGGTCGGATACCCCTACATGGTGATGCCGGACCATGTGCCCGGTATTTCCGGTGATGAAGCCGATCGTGTTGGGTTCGCTTACTGCTACGGATACCTGCACGCGTTGATGCGAGCGATTGAGGCGGTGGACTAGAGAATTAAATGTAACCGCTGAGGCACGTAGATCGCAGAGAATATAATTAAAACGTCTAAAAAAGCATGATGAATGAAGTAAGCCTGGGTCCGATCAATTACCTGACGATCATCATCTACATGAGCGCGGTATTAGGTATGGGCTATTGGTTTTCACGGCGGGAAAATACTAGTGAAGAATACCTTCTCGGCGGACGGAAGATCCCCTGGTGGGCCGTCGGGATCTCTTATTATATGTCTCTTGCGAGCACCATTTCGTTGGTGATGGTACCGGGCGAGATTTACAACAATGGTTTATCCTTATTTGTGCTGAGTATATTATTCCCGATCACCGTTTTGCTCGGGTTTTTCCTCTGTGTGCGGTTTTTCTTCAAGCTTAAATCTTTCACCCCCTTCGAATACCTCGAGCGCCGCTATGATTCACGTGTCCGCCTGGTGGTAAGTTTGATTTATTTCTGGATACGAATCGCTTACATCTCGATGGTACTTTTCGCCTCAGCTAAAGTTTTTGAAGGCGCCGCGGGTTGGTCGGTGTGGATGACCATCCCCCTGGTTGCGATTATCGGGATTGTTTACACCGTTCTTGGCGGTATTCGCGCTGTTATCTGGACCGATGTGTTTCAGTTCGTTGCCCTGTTTGGCGGTCTGGCCTTAGCCATCATCATTTGCACCTCGCTTGTGGATGGGGGTTTCATGGGCGTGCTATCCTATTCATTTGAGCATGGACGCGGTCCGGATCGTTTCGCCGAAGCGGATTTTTACCGCTTTGATCCCTATGTGCGCCTGTGTTTCTGGTTTATTTTACTCAGTACGCTTATGGATTCCATTTTCTACCCCTGTGCGGACCAGATCACGATTCAACGACTGCTAAGCACCGGCTCTTATAAAGAGGCCAAGAAGGCCGCATTCATGAACTCATTCCTGGAAATTCCCCTTACGCTTATGCTCTGGTTCGTGGGCTTCGCTATGTTTACTTATTACGCGCAAAATGCGGATCCCCGCGTGACATCGGGAGATGGGGCATTTTTCACATTTATTGCCACAAAGATGCCTACCCCTTTACCCGGACTGATGCTCGCTGCGATGCTGGCCGCGGCGATGTCCACCCTGGACTCGGGTATGAACAGCCTTTCAACCGTTGCCCTCAAGGACTTTTACCTGAAATATATCAATCCTGCGGCGACGGAAGAAAAGCAGGTTAAGTTAGCGCGCATTATGACCATAGCGATCGGTACTTTCGCGATTGTTGTGGCATTATCGATTGCAGGCGTCGCATCGAATCTGGGAGAAACGGTTGCTGAAGCATTTGCGATTTGGGGCTCCTTTCAGGTATTAATGGCACCCGCTTTTTTCATAACTGTTACCTCGCGAAAGATTACCAGCTTTGGCATCTGGCTTGGATTATTCGCCGGTATCGGGGTCAACTCGGGTATGATTACCTGGTATTTAAAATCACAGAGTGGATGGGTTGGAGCAATATCGCACAACTGGATACTCATCCCCCTCAGCGTGGGGATTCTCTCCCTTGTTCTTTCAATTGCGCTCAAAAGCAGGGACAGCAAACATGCATTCCGCGTCTTAGTGGTAGCTGTATGTGCCTTAGGCTATACAGTGAGCACAGCCTTATGGTATTATTACGGTCGCTTTACCGATGGCGGCGAATTGAGTTTTCAGTGGGTTACTTTTCCCGGGATGTTTGCTTTTTTCGTCGTCGGTTATGGTTCAATGTTATTCATCGAAGGACCGGGTAAAGAGAAACATGAGGGACTGACTCTTTGGTCAATAGGCAAAGGCGAGGTATAATTGCGGAATGCCGATTGCTGATTTGATGCAGGATACATACTGGAGGGCCACGCGTCGTCGTGGCCGAGTAGTGGTAAATTCCTTCTATTGTCATCCCGCAACTGCGTGACTACGCCGTGGCAAGCGTAGCGCTACTCTTTCACGAATCTATTGAGATGGTCCCGCAGGACTTGCTCGCCGCCGAGTTTTACTAATTCGCCGTCTTCTGCGGTGAGGAGCACTTGCATTCCCTCGGCGTTTTTCTCGATCCACTCCGCCGCCTGGTTGAGCTCGCCGAAAGAATCCACCGCGATGCCGGGCGCTTTATTATTGTCTTTCGCCGCCTTTACAATACGCGATACCGCGGATTTAAAATCGGGATGATCCCACTGTTGGAAACAACCCATACCGAGGGAGAGATCGGAGGGGCCGATGAAAACAGAGTCCAGTCCCTCCAGTTGCGCGACTTCTTCAATCACATCGAGCAGGCTGACCAATTCCACCTGCAGCATGACGATCACATTGTCATTCCAGTTTTCGAAATAGCTGTCATCTGCTCCATAGTTCGAAGCCGCCTTAGGCCCAAACCCGCGTATCCCGTCGGGCGGGTATTTACAGCTCGCAATCGCCCGCTTGGCCTCTTCCACGCTACCGACAAGAGGTACGAGAACGCCCTGGGCACCGTGGTCTAATACCTGTTTAATGACGTCGGGCCGGTTATCCTCAACCCGAACGAGGGGCACGGTTTCGGAATCCCTGAACATCCATAATATCTCGCGCAAAGACTCGGTATTGCGTGGGGCGTGTTCATTATCGATGATCACATAATCAAAACCCACCCTCGCCAAGTTGACCGCGATGAGGGCGTCCGACGACGTCGACCAGCCGCCCACGCTGATTTTGCCCTCACGCCATTTGTTTTTTAATTCCCGTCCCGTCATTGCTGTGGGTGATAATTATATTTCTTTACAGGAGAATTCAAGCTGTATCCGTGGATAAGGGAAAATGCGTATACGCGATGATGCGGAAATGCGTATCTGATACAGAATACACGATGCAGGATTCAAAATGGAGGGCCACGCGTCGTCGTGGCTTCGTAATTCTATCCGGAATCCACAATGGGTATCATTCGATCGTCAATTCCTCAGTCGTAACCGCAATCGCATCACCGTCTTCATTGGCGAAGGTGGCGTCAATGCTCAGGGTCGGCTGTGGGGTGTTGTCCGATTTAAA